>Ga0209483_1000448_pt1 | contig 36445 bp, 43 predicted proteins | sample NGEPerA_FD_184508 | JGI IMG/M metagenome (GOLD analysis project Ga0209483, IMG submission 184508) | Arctic peat soil microbial communities from the Barrow Environmental Observatory site, Barrow, Alaska, USA - NGEE PermafrostL2-A... | ecosystem: Environmental > Terrestrial > Soil > Wetlands >...
CAAACAGAGTGGAAGATCCACTCGGAGAAACCCAGAACAGTCTGGGTTGGCCATATTCGTAAACGTTAATTATTACTATGTGGTTAACGGTGAACGCGAAATGAGCAACTAGGTTCTAAAGAAGGTTGCAGCGGAGGCCTTGGAGGCATGCTTTTTGGCAATTTCTGCGCGAATTCGGTGAATCTCAGCCTCCAAGGTCGAAATACGGTGTTCCAATTCGGCAATCGATATGGCGTCAAGGTTTTCACCGATAACCATATCTACTTTGCGTTTTGGAAGTTCTTCATCGTTCATTGTGGCGCTCACTCCTGTGCTAGGATGATGCAACAAAGCGGGACGGGCAAGCAAGGAATTCCAACTATGACGCAGATGAAAGCAATTGGCATGACCGGGGCTGGCGGCCCAGAGGTGTTGCGGCTATTGGAGTTAGCCATCCCAACGCCGAGCCATGAGCAAGTGTTGGTTAAGGTGGCAGCAGCGGGTGTTAACCGTCCTGATATTCTGCAACGCAAAGGCGGTTACGCCCCACCTCTAGGTGCGCCAGCCACTTTGGGTCTGGAAATCGCTGGAGAGGTTGTGGACTTAGGCGAGGGGTGCACCCGTTTTGCGAAAGGCGATCAGGTTTGCGCGCTCGTGCCCGGTGGCGGTTATGCTGAATATGCCCTTGTGGCGGAAGATAATACCTTGCCCGTGCCCAAGGGCTTAAGTTTGATTGAAGCATCGGCCTTGCCAGAAAATTATTTCACGGTGTGGACCAATGTGTTTGATCGTGGGCACTTGGAGCCTGGCGAGACATTCTTGGTGCATGGCGGCTCATCCGGTATCGGCACTACGGCCATTCAACTGGCCAAACAATTTGGGGCACGGGTCATCGCCACGGCAGGCAGCGATGAGAAATGTACCTATTGCGAAAAGCTGGGCGCGGATTTGGCGATAAATTACAAGACGGCGGATTTCGTCGCTGAGCTAGAGAGACGCAACATGTCGCCCGATCTCATTCTCGATATGGTGGGCGGAAGTTATGTGGCGCGCAACATTGCGGCTGCGGCGATGAACGGGCGCATTGTGCAGATTGCCTTTCAAGAGAGCTCCACCATAACCGCAAACTTTGCACCCTTGATGATGAAGCGGCTGACATACACAGGCTCAACCTTGCGGCCCAGATCAGTGGCCGAGAAAGCCGTAATCGCGCAGGAGTTGGAAACGAAGGTTTGGCCTCTGCTGGCGGCTGGCAAATGCAAACCGCAGATTTTCAAAACCTTCCCTCTGGCCGAGGCAGCAGCAGCTCACACACTGATGGAAACCAACGCGCATATGGGGAAGATTGTACTGGTGGTTTAAGAGCGAGTGCTTACAGCTAACTAACCGTCACCCCTGCGAAGGCAGGGGCCCAGCTTCTTGGCTATGAACTCGTAATAAGTAGCTGGATCCCTGCCTTCGCAGGGATGACGGAGTTTGAATTGGAGTGGAAGATGAAGTTCAGCCCACTTGCCCACGATGCCTGAGGAACGCGTCAGCCAAAACAATCGCCATCATCGCTTCGCCCACGGGCACGGCTCTGATGCCCACACATGGGTCGTGCCTGCCTTTGGTGATGATGTCAGTTTCCTCACCTGATTTGGTGATGGTTTTGCGCGCATTCAAAATTGAAGATGTTGGCTTCACCGCAAAACGCACCACAACATCTTGGCCGGATGATATGCCACCTAAAATGCCACCTGCGTGATTGGATTGGAATTCCGTCTTGCCATGGCGCATTCTAATTTCATCGGCGTTTTCTTCACCGCTGAGGGCAGCAGAGGCAAAGCCATCGCCGATCTCAACACCTTTGACGGCATTGATGCTCATCATTGCGGATGCCAATTCTGCATCAAGCTTCCCATAAATAGGCGCACCCCAGCCGGCGGGTACACCTGAGGCTGTGACTTCAATCACTGCACCACAAGATGAGCCGGCTTTGCGCGCGCCATCCAAATAAGTTTCCCATTTGGCGGCGGCCACAGCATCGGGGCAGAAGAATGGGTTCTGATCGATCTGCGTCCAATCCCAGTTCTTACGGTCGATTTTATGTGGGCCCATCTGCACCAAACAGCCACGAATTTTAACTTGCGGGACAACCAGCCGCGCCACCGCGCCCGCCGCCACACGGCTTGCGGTTTCGCGTGCGCTAGAGCGCCCGCCGCCGCGATAATCACGGATGCCATATTTTTCTTGATAGGTGAAATCGGCGTGGCCAGGGCGGAATTTATCGCGGATTTCGGAATAATCTTTGCTGCGCTGATCGGTGTTTTCAATTTGTAACGCAATCGGCGTTCCGGTGGTGCGAAGCCCATCGGTGCGCTCATCCTCAAACACGCCGGAGAGAATTTTAACTTGGTCAGCCTCTTGGCGCTGGGTGGTGAAACGGTTCTGGCCAGGCTTTCGCTTATCGAGAAAGGACTGAATTTCATCTGCAGAAATTTTGAGATTGGGCGGGCACCCATCAATCACCACGCCAATGGCTGGCCCATGGCTTTCGCCAAAGGTGGTGACGCGGAACATATGGCCGAAAGTGTTATGGGACATGGCGGAGTGATTAAGACATGGGGGACGGAAGGTCAAATCAGGCCACCTGCTCATACTGAAATGATGTCGAACTAAGAATAGCAAAAATTGCTATTCTTAGGCATTCATGCTAACATGCCGGAAATTGGAGATTGCCATGAATATGAATGTATCACTGACCGACGAGTTGGCTGGTTTTATTTTAACCAAGGTTTCTGGTGGCCGTTATTCATCTGCGAGTGAGGTCGTGCGTGAAGCCTTGCGCTTGATGGAAAAAACCGAAGAACAAGAAGCCGAGAAACTCAATTATTTACGCAAGGCCTGGCAAGCTGGAATCGAGAGTGGCGATGTAGGCGAAGTTGATTTTGTCGCCCTGAAAAAAGAAGCGCGCGCTAAGCTTGCAGCTAAACATGTGAAGGCGTGAGCAGCGTCCGTTTCACCCATCTTGCCAAGCAAGACCTTCTTGATATTTGGGGCTATATCGCCCTGCATAATTCTGAGGCGGTCGCTGATCGCGTCTTTGATAGCATTGAGGAAAGCTGTCAGCGCCTAGCCCAACATCCTCAGCTCGCACGTGTCCGCCCAGAAATTGGTGAGGGTGCAAGGTCTTTGGTTATTGAGAGATGGTTGGCGCTTTATCGTTTGACCGCTGAAGGTGTGCAGATTGTCCGCATTATTGACGGTGCAAGCGATATTGCCAAGATCGAGTGGCCGAAGGAGTTGTGAGGGATCAGTTAAATAAATGACTGGCACCGTTATTATAGCGTGTTCAAGCGTTACTTAGATTTGCCATTGGATGTTACTTCCAACGACTCTGCGCATTTGATTAACCTTCTGAGCAACTAGAAATTGGTGGTAACACTTTCTTTTGAGTTAGTTTCCTATCTACTCTTATGCGTAACCCATATAAAGCTGCGGCAGGACGCGCTGGCAATCGAGCGCGAGTAGCTATTTTCATGCTTGTTGCTCCCTATCTTTTTATTGGAGCATTTTTGGCCGCCCCTTTTGTATTGGCCTATGCCTATTTCAATAACAGGCTACATGAGTTCAGCGGATTTGGCACAATACTTGTGGTTGGTATAGTTGTATTATTGGACTCGAGTAATAAAAAACCCACTGCCTCGCGTAAAATCAGCAAACGCAACGGCGTAAGTAAAAGATAAAATTATCTCATTTAATTTACGCAACTCAAATGCGGACATAAAGTGAACCCGAAAGTCCATCAAACTTCCCTATGCCCAGCATCAAACCACTGGTATTTGTTATTCTCTAAAACACAGTAACAGCCTTGGGGCGTGGGCAGGTGGGTGATGTCGACGCGCGGCATGTCGCAGATATAACCAATGAAGCAGCGCGCCATTGCACCGTGAGAGACGATGATGCTTGGGCCTTTCATATCGCGTACGAAAGCATCAACCCGCGCCACGCCCTCAGCATAGGATTCACCGCCTTCAGGCTTCCAGTTATAATGCTCCACTTGGCCAATTGGATAGCCCGATGAATGATGCATTTCGTCGATTGACTTTCCTTCCCAGATACCGAATTCCAATTCGCGCAAACGCACATCGGTTTTCACAGTGGTGAAATTTCTCGGCTGGGCCGCACAGATAATTTGCATGGTGTGCCTCGCGCGGATTTGCGGTGAAGAGTAGAAATCAAAATTCCGCAGTTCAGGTTCCCTGTCATGGAGCGCCTTCGCGATAGATTCGGCTTGTGCAATTCCCGTGGCGTTTAGGTCGTTATCCGCCGTGCTTTGAACCAAGCGTCGCAGGTTCCAATCGGTTTCACCATGGCGGATAAAGTAGATCTTCGGAAATTCAGCCTTCATGCTTCTCCACTGACATATCAGGCGCTGAAGGATTTTTCATGCCGACGATATGATAGCCTGAATCTACATGCAGGATTTCGCCAGTCACCCCGCGCGAAAGATCAGATAACATATACATGCCGCTGTCGCCCACCTCTTCGATGGTTACAGTGCGGCGCAAGGGTGAGTTATATTCGTTCCATTTCAAAATATAACGGAAGTCACCAATGCCAGAGGCCGCCAGCGTTTTGATCGGGCCTGCGGAAATGGCATTCACGCGAATATTTTTCTCACCCAGATCAGCAGCCATATAACGCACTGACGCTTCAAGGCCAGCTTTCGCCACACCCATCACATTGTAATGAGGCATCCATTTTTCTGCGCCGTAGTAAGTAAGGGTGAGGAGAGAACCGCCATCGGTCATGAGTTTTTCAGCGCGCTGGGCCACAGCGGTGAACGAGTAGATCGAGATGAACATGGTGTTCTTAAAATTCTCAGGCGAGGTGTCGACATAGCGCCCGGTCAATTCATCCTTGTCGGAAAACCCGATGGCATGAACCACGAAATCCAGCTTGCCCCATTTTTCTTTCAGCACCTCGAAGGTGGCATCGATGGAGGCCATGTCGCTCACATCGCAAGGCAACACAATCGTGGAACCCACTTCGGCGGCCAGAGGTTCAACACGTTTTTTAGTGGCATCGCCCTGATAGGTGAAGGCCAGTTCTGCGCCATGGTCGGAGCAAGACTTCGCAATGCCCCAAGCAATGGAGCGGCTGTTGGCCACGCCCATGATCAAGCCGCGTTTTCCGGCCATTATGCCTTTGTTTGCGCTCATTTTTACCTCAAGATTCTAAATCAGGCGCCAATCAAAAGCCCAGAATGCCTCTTCGCACAGAAATTGTGCATTGGAAAGGGTTGCGGGATTGACAGTTGCATATCTCCCACATATTTAACTAGTCAGTTAATTAAATGATCAGTTAAATTGGGAGTAAGCGATGGAACAGAGCACTGAAAATATGGGGTGGAAAACCGCAGCATTGCTAATAGCGCGGTTCATCATGGCGGCGCTGTTTGCAATGGGGCTGGCGGGCAAGGTTGTTATGTCAGGCATGATGGCCGCCGAAATCGCCAAAGCGGGATTTCCGTTTCCCATGCTGTTGAATTGGCTGGCGGCCCTGTTTGAACTCGGCATGGTGCTGGCTTTCCTGACTGGAGCGTTTTTCCGTGAGGCCAATATTCTTGGTGCAATCTATGTCGTGTTCTTGGCATTCGCGTTCCACTTTGTGAGTCACTGGACAGATGCCGAAGGGCTGAACTTCGGTGCCTTTGTCAGCCATTTCCCAATGGCCGCCGGCATGTTGTTTGCTGCTGTGCACGGCCCCGGCCGGATGTTGGTATGGAAGAAGGGCTGGCTAAATTAAATGAATGAAGATCGGCTCAGCCTCAAGCTGCAAGCACTGGCGGACCCAACTCGCCGCGGCATGCTGGCAAGGCTTGCCCAAGGCCAAGCCACAGTCAACGAATTGGCACGCCCCTTCGACATGTCACTTCCCGCCATCTCCAAGCATATCAAAGTTCTGGAGAAGGCCGGCCTTATCACCCGCTCGCGCACCGCCCAGCAAAGGCCCTGCCAACTCTCGCCGAGTGGCTTGAAGGAAATCGACGATTGGATGAATGCCTATCGCGCCATGTGGGAACAGAGTTTGGACCGTCTTGAAATCTATCTTGCAACTTTGACCAAGGAAGAAAAGTCATGAGTAACCTCGCCTTCACAATTCTACCTAAAGACAAGCCGCAAATCATCACCGAGCGTTTGCTGAATGCCCCGCGCGAACTGGTGTTCAAGGTTTTGACTGAGCCCGAACACTTCAAGCATTTCTGGGGGCCTGATGGCTTCAGCAACACCATCAAGCAAATGGATGTTAGGCCTGGCGGCCAATTGCTCTTCACCATGCATGGGCCAGACGGTACAAAATACCAAAACCGCATCATCTACCGCACAGTCACACCACCATCCTATCTGGCCTGGGACAATGATGGTGGCGAAGATGACCCCTCGGGCCACCGCTTCTTTGGCGAACTCGAATTGTTTGCGGAGGGTAACAAAACCCGCATTCAACTGCGCACGACAATAAGCTCGATAGCTGCGCGTGATGAAGTTGCAAAATTTGCAGTAGCAGGCAGCATCCAGAATCTCGAACGGCTCGCGGCCTATGTGGCGCCGATGGCAGCGGAGAAAAACCTGTTTGTCATCGAGCGTTCATTTGCAGTTTCGCAACAGCGGCTATTCGAAGCTTGCACCCGTGTTGAGGACATGAAACAGTGGTTTGCGCCTGCGGGCATGGCCACGATCATGGCATCCCAGGACTTCAGGCCCGGCGGCACATATCACTATGGCTTGGCAACACCGCAGGGGCAAGAGATGTGGGGCCTCATCACCTATAAAGAAATCACTCCCAACAGCCGCTTGGTTTATCTGCAAAGTTTTTCCGACAAGGATGGCGGCATCACCGCCCACCCCATGTCGCCAACTTGGCCAAAGGAAATGGTGACGGTATTTGACTTCATTCCACAAGGCGCCAAGCAGACGAAGCTGAAGATCAGTTGGATTTATGCGGGCACAGATAACACTGAGGCCGGCACATTCCATGCCGCACACGAAGGCATGACAGGCGGATGGACAGGTTCGCTGGATGCATTGCAAAACTATTTGGGCAAGAATTGAGGAAGCTGAAAATGCAAAAGTTACGTGTTGAGAATTTCATGGTTTCAGTTGACGGATTTGGTACTGGCCTCAATCAAAGTTTGGAAAAGCCGTTTGGCGATGGTGGCATGGATTTGACCAATGCTTTCCGGGCGACCAAAACTTTTCAGACCATGATCGGAAATGCAGGAGGAAGCACTGGCGTTGACGACAGGTTTTCATCCACTGGCTTTGACAACATTGGCGCATCGATCATGGGCCGCAATATGTTTGGGCCGCAGCGCGGTGAATGGCCTGACGAGAGTTGGAAAGGTTGGTGGGGGCCAAGCCCACCTTACCACACACCGGTGCTTGTGATGACCCATTACCTTAGACCGAAACTATCGATGGAAGGTGGAACAGTCTTTGAATTCGTCTCGGGCAGTTTAGTCGAGGTCGTTGCCAAGGCCAAGATTGTTGCAAAGGGCAAGGATGTGCGGCTGAGCGGTGGGGTTCAGACGGTTCGCAATGGGCTGCTCGCTGGCCTCGTTGACTATTTGCATCTTGCCGTTTCTCCCTTAGTCATGGGCCAAGGCGAAAATCTGTTGGCAGGAATTGATCTGGCCAAGCTGGGCTATTCCTGCACCAAAACCGCGCCGGGCGAAGGCACGCTGCATTTGGTTTTTCAGAAACGCTAGTAGAACTGGACGCGAAGCCTCAATGCGCTTAACAATTATCTGACGAAACAAGGGAGTTAGTCGTGCTGTTTTGGATCATTTTAATTGTCATCGTGCTGGTTGTGCTGGTGTTGATTTATGGCGTGTCGCAACCCGCAGGCTTTAGCGTAGTGCGCGAGGCGGATTTCAATGCAACGCCCAAAATGGTGTTTTCCCAGATCAATGATTTTCATAACTGGTCGGCTTGGAGCCCATGGGAGAAAATGGATCCTGACATGAAGCGTGAGTTTTCGGGCTCTGCCTCTGGCGTTGGCGCTAAATATGCTTGGGTCGGCAACAAAAAGGTTGGCCAAGGCAATATGGAAATCACAAGTTCAGTGCCTTCCAAAAACCTGCAGCTCGATTTAAATTTCATCAAGCCATTCCAAGCTTCAAATGTCACCGAATTTACACTGACGCCCAATGGCAAGGGCACGCATCTGAAATGGGAAATGCGCGGGCATGCACCATTTGTGTTCCGTGTAATGGGGATGTTTTTCAGCATGGATAAAATCGTTGGTACTGATTTTGAAAAGGGCCTCGCCAATTTGCGCGGCATTGTTGACGCGTGATGGATCTTGAACGCTTGAAAGTAACCACTGCGCAAATGGGATTCACTGAACGCGATGATCCCTTTGGGCTGTTTGCTGAGTGGCTGAAAGACGCTGAGACGAAAGAGCCGAATGATCCCAATGCCATGACCTTGGCCACAGTGGATGAAGAGGGCCTGCCCAATGCGCGCATGGTTCTGCTCAAGGATTTTGATGACAGAGGTTTTGTGTTTTACACCAACTTTGAAAGCCAAAAAGGCCAAGAGCTTTTGGCCACGCAGAAAGCCGCGCTGGTTTTCCATTGGAAAAGTCTGCGCCGCCAAGTGCGTGTGCGTGGATTGGTTGAGGCGGTGACAGCGGCTGAAGCAGATGCCTATTTCAAATCTCGTCCACGTGATAGCCGCATTGGCGCTTGGGCCAGTGCACAATCGCGGCCCCTAGAAGGTCGTTTTGCGTTGGAAACGTCGGTAGCGATGTACACCGCAAAGTTCGCCATCGGCGATGTGCCGCGCCCTCCCTATTGGTCGGGTTTTCGCATCAAGCCATTAGCCATCGAATTTTGGCATGACAGGCCGTTCCGCCTGCATGACCGTGTCGTTTTCAACCGCGCCACGCCCACGGACAAGTGGAGCAAGATGAAGCTTTATCCATGAGTAAAAACCACAAGCTGCGCCCCGAAACCATCGCCGCGCAATCTTCTCGCGCGGTTGATCCCGCCACTGGTGCGGTGGCCCCGCCGCTTTATCTCACCACCACTTATGCGCGCGATGAAAACTATCAACCAAAACTGGCCGAGAATTATCAACGCAACGGCTCACCCAATTTATGGCAGGTGGAGGAAACGATTGCGGCACTGGAAAAAGGTGCAGGCGCGCTGGCGTTTTCATCCGGCATGGCCGCAGTCGTGGCATTTTGCGAAACGATCCCGCATGGGGCCCACGTGGTGTCACTTTCCAATATGTATTACGGCGTGCGCAGTTGGTTCCAGCAGCTCGAAAACAAGCGCCGCATCACTTTGACTTTGGTGGAGCCGGAAAGTTTGGCTTCAGCGATCACTGCCAAAACGGATTTGGTGTGGATTGAAACGCCAGTCAACCCAACATGGGATGTGATTGATATTTCCGCCACTGCCAATGCTGCGCATAAAGTTGGTGCTATTCTCGCCGTTGATGCCACTTGCCTTGCGGCTGTTGCTTGTAATCCGCTCACACTTGGAGCGGATGTGGTTTTTCATTCCGCCACCAAATATCTCAATGGTCACACAGATGTTCTTGCCGGGGTATTGGTTGCGCGCGAAAGCAATGCGCGCTGGGCTGAAGTCAAACGCCTGCGCACCATCATGGGCAATGCCTTGCCGCCCTTTGAAAGCTGGTTGCTGTTGCGCGGGCTTCGCACGTTGCATTTGCGTTATGTGCAATCATCCAAAAACGCCATGGCCATAGCGCGGCATTTTTCTTTGCATCCAAAACTACAACAAATTCTCTATCCCGGGCTTGCCACGCAGAATGGCCATGCCATTGCGAAGCTGCAAATGGCAGGAGGTTTTGGCGGCATGATGAGCTTTTTATTGAAAGCGGATTTTGCGGGTTCACAAAAATTCTGCACGAGGCTCAATTTATTTGCGCCCGCCACTTCGCTCGGCGGGGTTGAAAGCCTTGCCGAGCATCGCAAAACCGTAGAAGGGCCAACCAGCTCATTGCCAGACAATCTGGTGCGGCTGTCCATCGGCATTGAGAATATCAATGATTTGATTGAGGATTTGGAACAGGCGCTGGCTGGAATTTAAAGCCAAACATGGGCCCATTGCCAAAGCAGCGCAGGCCGCATATATAGCGCCAATCCCAGACACTGTTATGTCATTCGCGCCTCGGGGCCCGCTCGGCTCCGAAAAGGAGAAAAGCTATGTCCGCACTACTGATGCCTAAAGCCACTGCCGTTTGGTTGGTTGAAAACACCGCCCTTTCGTTCAAGCAGATTGCCGATCTTTGCAGCCTGCACGAACTTGAAGTGAAGGGCATTGCTGACGGCGATGTGGCACAAGGCATCAAGGGCATGGATCCAGTAACCGCTGGCCAGCTTACCCGTGATGAGATCAGCAAGGGCGAGGCTGATCCTAACCACAAACTGGTTCTCATCGTTTCTAAGGTCAATGAACAGGTGAAACGCTCCACCGCTGGCCCACGTTACACGCCGGTTTCGCGCCGTGGTGACAGGCCAGACGCTATTATGTGGATTGTGCGTTACCATCCGGAATTGGCTGACTCAGCCATCATGAAATTAGTTGGCACCACTAAGCACACAATAGCGCAAGTGCGTGACCGTAATCACTGGAATGCAACCAACATCAAGCCGGTGGATCCGGTTTCGCTTGGCCTATGCTCGCAATTGGAATTGGATTTAGCAGTGCAAAAGGCGGCCTCAAAGGGCCAGCGCAAAGTTGTTGGTGACGGTGTGGCACCGCGTACGCTTATTCCTGCGCATGAAGTTTCGGGCACTGCAGCCCATGCCGCAGCTGAGGCAGAAAAGGCCAAGGTTGCTGAGGCAGCAGAGCCACCTTCAGCGGCTAAGGCCGAGAACAAAACTTATGATGCGGATTCAGTATTTGCGAAATTGAAAAACGTTAAAGTGGAAGAATAAACGTGCGCATTTTAGTGGTTGGTGGCGGTGGACTGGTGGGCAAAGCGGCAATCGCTGGATTGCGAGCCGGCCATGAGTTTATCATTGCTGGCCGCAGCAGTGGCGATGTGACCGTGGACTTGATGGACGAAGCCTCAGTTGCCGCTATGTATAAAAAAATTGGCATGGTGGATGCGGTTGTGGCCTGCACTGGGCATTCGCATTTTGGCCCGGTGAAAGATATGTCACCAAAGCAGTTCTTGGACGGGTTGAAAGACAAATTGATGGGCCAGATTAATCTGGTTTTGTTGGGCATGGCGCATGTGAATGATGGTGGAAGTTTTACTTTAACCAGCGGGGTGCTTTCGCATGAAGCTATTCGTCAAGGTTCCAACGCTGCGGCCATTGATGGCGCTATTGATTCATTTGTTATAACGGCGGCTATTGAAATGCCGCGTGGGATCAGGATCAACGCGGTGAGCCCCGGCCTGTTGGAAATTGCTGCGCAAAAATACGATGGCTTTTTCCCGGGTCACCGGGCTGTCTCAAACGCTGAAGTGGGCTTAGCTTTTGCCAAGAGCGTTGAGGGCGGCGTGACTGGGCAAGTGATTAGGTGTGAGTGAGGCGGTTTCTCCGGCTATTGCGCACCAGCACAGTCAAAACAGCGCCATTTGCTCACCCTTTTGTATTGGCTTTTTAAACAGGTCAGTCCGCAGTTTCGTACGGTTGGCATTGAGACCAAGGCGTTGCGCGGTAAGCTGGAACCTACGCCCAATCGTCCAAGCATAAGGCCCGGTGCCTGCCATGCGGGTGCCGAAGTTAGGATCATTCTCTGCCCCGCCGCGCACGGATTTCACCAGCGACATCACTTTGGCAGCGCGGTCTGGATATTCCTTCTCAAGCCAGTCCTTGAATATGTCTTTCACCTCATGCGGCAAACGCAGCATGGTGTAGCCTGCTTCCTTCACGCCTACATTGCGCGCGGCTTTGAGGATGTTTTCAATCTCTGCATCATTGAGGCCCGGAATAATCGGCCCCATCATCACCACGGTGGGAATACCGGCCTTGGACAAAATCTCCAAAGCTGAAAGACGTTTGGTGGGTGTTGAAGCGCGTGGCTCCATGGAGCGCGCGAGCTTGGCATCCAAAGTCGTGAGTGACACTGCCACCTTCACCAGACCGCGCTTTGCCATCTCAGTCAAAATATCAAGATCGCGCAGCACTGAAGCCGATTTTGTGACGATGCCAAACGGATGGTTGAATTCCTGAAGCACTTCGATCACTTGTCTGGTGATGCGGTAATCGCGCTCAATTGGCTGATAAGGATCGGTGTTGGCACCCAGCGCAATGGTGGCCGGTTGATAATTGGTCGCGGTTAATTCCTCCCGTAAGAGAGCCGCCGCGTTCGGCTTAATAAAAAGCTTGCTCTCAAAATCCAGTCCGGGGGAAAGGCCCATATAGGCGTGGGAAGGTCTTGCATAACAATAGACGCAACCATGTTCACAGCCACGATAAGGGTTGATGGAACGATCAAAAGAAATATCCGGCGAAGTATTGCGCGTGATGATGGTTTTTGGGGTCTCGGTGAAAATCTCGGTTTTGAGGCGCGGCAGTTCGCCTAAGCTCTCCCAACCATCATCTAAAAACGCACGTTGGTTTTGATCAAAGCGTGGGTCAGGATTGCTCCGCGCCCCACGCCCGCGTTCAAGCTGCGGCAAAGACGTAAGCTTGCCCGTGCCCAGTGCACCGATATCCAGCCCCGGGGAGCTGCGCATGTCCAAAAGAATCGCCATGGAACATATATAGAACGAAATAGCGGAACATGGCAAGAACAAAATTGCGCGGTGGCACTATTATTTTCTGCGCAGTCCTTCCTCCAAACGTGGCATAATTTCCACGAAGTTGCAGGGTTTGTGGCGATAGTCGAGTTGGTGAACGAGGATCTCATCCCAGCCATCGCGGCAAGCACCGGGTGAACCGGGCAGGCAGAAAATATATTTGCCCTTGGCCACGCCCGCTATGGCGCGGCTTTGCATGGTTGAGGTGTTGATCTTGGCGAAGGAGATCATGTGAAACACAGTGCCGAAACCTTCGATTTCTTTTTCGAAAAGCGGGCGCATGGCTTCGATGGTGACATCACGGCCGGTGAGGCCTGTGCCGCCAGTGGAGATCACAACATCAACATTTTTATCTGCGAGAAATTTTCGCGTGGCTGATCGGATTTGGCGCACAGAGTCTTTGACGATGGAGCGGCCCGCAAGCCTGTGGCCCGCCGCAACGATGCGTTCAGCCAGTGTGTCACCGGATTTATCATCTGCCGACGTGCGGGTGTCTGACACCGTCATCACGGCGATGCCGATGGAGATGAAGGCGCGCTCGCTCATTGTTGTTCCTTGATGAAATGAAGATGGCCAACAACAGCAGATTTGCCGGCATTGTCTTGCGGATGGTTCCGGCCATCAAACACTGGTATTTTTGCAAAATCAAAAGGGCTCACGCCTTCTAGGCAAGCGACATTCACTCCATATTGCGTTGGGTTGGAACGGCGTTGGTGATGCGTGTAAATTCCGCAGACCGAACAAAAGTAGTGTTTTGCGGATTTGGTGTTGAATTGATAGAGCGTGAGTTTGTCTTCGCCTTGCGAGAAGTGGATATTTGCCAAGTTGGCCGATACGGCAACTGCGCCACGCATTGTGCAATAGGAGCAGTTGCAACGCCGAATGGAGTTGAATCCATCGGTTAGAGTGACTTCAAATTGAACAGCGCCGCAATGACAGTGCCCATGCATAGATTTCATCGGTTCGCTCATTGCAGTTTCTCTTGGAAAATCTGCAAATCGCGCCAGGCCTGGCGTTTCAGTGTCGGGGTGCGCAACAACTCTTCAGGGTGAAGCGTTGAAAGCAAAGGCACACCCACTACATCAATCCATTTGCCGCGCTGGCGCTGGATTGAAGCGTCGCCGCCGCCAAGATATTGGCCAGGCAAAGCGGAGAAAGCCAAAATAGCTTGCGGCTGCAAAAGCTCTACTGCGCGGCGTACAAAAGGCAGAGTTGGAGTAACCTCACCTGCATTGGGCGCACGACCACCCAAAACGCGCCATGGCAGCAAGTTCATCAAAGCCACATCATCCAATTTTAGGCCAATGGCGGTGAGCATGTTGGAAACGAGCAGCCTTGCCTTATCCGCAAACACTAAGCCGGAACGATCTTCCTCTTTGCGTGGGCTGTCAGAAATGATCAGAATGCGCGCTTGCTCAGGCCCTTCAAAAAAAGAAAGCTTGGTGGCAGATTTCTTCAACGGGTGATTATCGAGAAAGTTCAGCGCCGTGATAATTTCAGTAATGGAATTAAGGCCGGAAACATCAACCATTGGTATTGTTGTGGCAAGTGCCTGTGCAGGTGCTGCCACAGGTTTGGCGGCGGGAGGAACCGTTTTTGCGCTCTCGGCAAAACGGTCCACCGCCTGTTCCAACACAATCTCATCAGCGCCCATTTGCACAAGCCATGCCAAAGCCTCAGCGGGGCTTTGAAAGTCAGGTAAATGGGTCGACGTGGACATGTTGAAAATCGCTTTAAATATACTCAAAGCACAGACTATAACATCACGCACAACAAGGGAAGAAATCCGTGAGCGATATCACACGCGAATCCATGGACTATGATGTGGTGATTGTGGGGGCGGGCCCCGCAGGTTTGGCCGCCGCCATCCGCGTCAAACAGCTTTCACCTGAAACCAGCGTTTGCATTTTGGAAAAAGGTTCTGAGGTTGGTGCGCATATTTTATCGGGTGCGGTCATTGATCCTATAGCACTTAATGAGTTGATCCCTGATTGGAAAGAAAAGGGCGCACCACTCAAGACAGAAGTAAAACAGGATCGCTTTTATGTGTTGGGCAAGGCTGGAGCACTTCGTATTCCTAACTTCCTCATGCCGCCCTTGATGAGCAATCATGGCAATTATGCTGTGTCTCTGGGCAATGTGTGTCGCTGGCTGGCCACGCAAGCCGAAGCGTTAGGCGTTGAGATTTATCCGGGCTTTGCCGCGTCTGAGGTTTTATACCGCGAAGATGGCTCAGTTGCTGGCGTGGTGGCCGGTGTTGCGGGCATAGCCAAAGACGGCACGCATAAGCCGGATTATCAGCCGGGCATGGAGTTGCGCGGCAAATATGTATTTATCGCCGAAGGGGTGCGCGGCAGCTTGGCCAAGGAAATCATCGCGAAGTTTGATCTTGCCAAAGACAGTGAGCCGCAAAAATTCGGCCTTGGCATGAAAGAGCTGTGGGAAGTGAAACCCGAAAACCACAAGCAAGGCCAGGTGACCCATACTATGGGTTGGCCTTTGGGCCTAAAAACTGGCGGCGGCTCATTCATGTATCACTTGGAAGATAATCTCGTCTCCATCGGCTTTGTGGTGCATCTCAATTATCAGAATCCGCATCTTTATCCTTACATGGAGTTTCAGCGCTTCAAGCATCATCCGATGATTGCGCAAGTGTTGGAAGGTGGGCGGCGTGTGGCTTATGGCGCTCGCGCGATCACTGAAGGCGGCTTGCAATCGGTGCCGAAGCTGGCGTTCTGCGGTGGGGTGCTAATTGGTTGTTCAGCGGGCTTTGTAAATGTGCCGCGCATCAAGGGTTCGCATAACGCCATGAAGACTGGCATGCTGGCGGCAGAAGCAGCAGTGGCTGCTTTGCAAGTGGGCCGGGCCGGTGACACGTTGGATGAATATCAATCGGCCTATGAAGGTTCATGGGTTTATGAAGACCTCAAGAAAGTGAAAAACGTTAAGCCCATGTGGTCAAAACTCGGCCTGGTGCTTGGCATGGGGCTGGGTGGGTTGGATATGTGGCTCAACACGCTGTTTGGTTTTGGCTTTGGTACATGGAAACATGGCAAGCCTGATTATGCCACACTCAAGCTTGCCTCAGAGAGCAAACCCATTGATTACCCCACGCCTGATGGTGTGCTCAGCTTCGATCGGCTTACCGATGTGGCGTTTTCTGCCACACATCATGAGGAAGACGAGCCGTGCCATTTGCAGTTGAAAGACAAATCCATTCCCATCGCGGTTAACTTGCCGATGTGGGATGAACCAGCCCAACGTTATTGCCCTGCCGGGGTTTATGAAGTGGTGCGGGCAGAAGGCCAGGAACCGCGCTTTCAGATCAATCCCCAAAATTGTGTTCACTGCAAAACTTGTGACATCAAAGACCCATCACAGAATATCAATTGGGTGGTGCCACAAGGTGGTGAGGGACCGAACTATCCTAATATGTGAGTGGTTTCCTTAGTTGCATTGACTGGCCACAAACAGAGGACAACACCGCATGACCACCACCCACCAACCGAACGCTTTGGTGCGGCCTAGCCGCAGGTCTTTCCTTGGGCTGGCGGGCTGACTTTGATGGGGGCTGGGCTTTCCGGCTGCACTTATCGCAAAGAGTCTTATCGCTATAAACTCACCCTCAGCCTCAACACGCCGGACGGCGTTAAGACCGGTTCGGTGGTGAATGAATACGGGCGCAGTGAAGTCTTTGATCCTCTAAACGGTTGGATTAATCCACCCCTCCATCGTGGCCAAGCCCTGTTGGTTGATATGGGGGCTGGACGCAAGCCACTGATTGCGACATTGGCTGACCGCTGCCAAAAACGGGATTATCCCTTCTGCCTCGGGGAAGATGGAGTGGGAACCGTGACATGGCCTGATGGCCTTTTGCGATGGCGCGCCGGCTACAGGAGGTCTACTGACCCTGATGACTTTGACGCAATCCCCAAATGGAAAGCTGAACATGCCCATTTCGATCTGGTACCAGGGGATCTGCCTGAGCTTGTGACTTTTGATGATATTAATGATGCAACAACGCTGCGGCTGGTTGATCCGTTTCACCCTGAGCAAGTTTTGGGGCCGGGCATTTCTTGGAATGCAATGACTGTGGATATTGTGGACGAGCCCCTATCCACAGGTATTGAGACGAAATTGCCCTTGCTGGTGAAGTTGAAAGAAATACAAAAGCAAAAACAATTTGGCATACATCTTGACGGCTCGGAATTTGGCTATGGCATGGCATCGGGCAAAGCCAGCTTAACCAACCATTTCGGCCCTTACCAATTTGAAACTTCATGGAGTGCTGGCAATGGCAACTGAATTTGACTTAGAAATGGCCATCTTGTCGATGGATGCTTATAACGATCAAGACGATTGAAGCTACGCTCAGGGCATTGTTAACTCTGATGGCCATTCCCCGGGCTGCGGGCTTGGCCCGAACAATGGATAGCTTGTAATCGTAACCTTGCCGCCTTTTTTCTTGCTCGGCTGCATAAAAAGCCGCAATCTTGGTGTGAATCGCCGTTCATGAATGGAACCCTGATGCGCTTAAGCCCTCTTCTTCTGCTCGCCCTTTTTGCAACACCTGCTTTGGCCGAGTCACCTCCGGAAACCACACTTTTTGGAGCCAATCTCGATTCACACATGGCCAGCTCTTTCCGTGATCTGGATGGCATGGTGGATTTTACAAAGCTGGCGTTGAAGCAAGATCCCGGCAACGGAATGTTGGCCGAGCGGTTGTTTTCGGCGAATGTCTTGAAGGGTGATATTGCGTCAGCCGAAGGCCTGGCCCCATTGGTGATTAAGAACAACAGCCAACAGCGCACTGCACGGCTGGTTTTGGGTTTGAAGGATTTTCGCGATCACCGTTATGCGGATGCGCGGGCCCAGTTCAATGAAGCGGCCTATACGCCGTTTGGCATACTCGCCTCAACGCTGCTGGATGCGTGGTCTTATGCAGGTGAGGACTCGCTGAATGCCGCGCTGAAGGAATTGGACAAGCTTGATAGCCAACCGGGCTTTAACAATTACAAGGCTTTCCATACCGCACTTATTGCAGATTTCATGGGCAACAAAGTGCGGGCGGATGCCGCCTATAAAAGTGCTTATCAATTAGCGCCCGGCTCACTGCGTGTGGTGCAGGCCTATGGCAACTATTTAGAACGCCAGGGCAACAAAGCCGATGCTGAAAAAATCTATCGGGCTTATCTGACGGCCGACAATGGCAATGTTATGATAACGCAACAACTAAAGGATTTGGCTACTGCCCCAAAGCCTCAACCTTTTGTTGCCACACCCAACGCTGCGGCTGGTGAAATTTTTTTCTCTATTGCTTCGGCGATGAGCTCAGAAGAAACCGGTGAGGCAGCTGTGACTTTCGCGCAACTGGCGCTGCCTTTAACATCGGACCGTGATTTTGTTTTGGCGACACTGGCGGGTGCGCAAAATAGCATGAAAGACATTGAAGCTTCGACTGGTTCTTATGAACAAATTTCCAAAACCTCACCATTGCGCGATTTCGCTGATATGCAAATCGCCGTCAATCAATTGATCCTCGATCATAAGCCTGAAGCGATTGATAAACTGAAACAACTGGTGCTGCGCTCACCTAACGATATTGATGCTAATGTCACCTTAGGCGGAGCTTATCGCTCCAATGAACAATTTACCGAAGCGGCAGATACCTATGACAAGGCCATCGCCCTGATGAGCGGCAACGAGGCCAATGCGTGGCATGTGTATTATGATCGCGGCATAACCTATGACCACCTCAAACAATATGACAAATCCGAAGCGGATTTCCGCAAAGCGCTAGAACTCTCCAAGGATGATCCACAGGTTTTGAACTATCTCGGCTATTCGATGATTGATCGCGGCATCAACCTCGATGAGGCGTTGAGCATGGTGAAAAAGGCGGTTAGTCTCAAGCCCAATGATGGCTATATAACCGACAGTTTGGGTTGGGCCTATTTCGTTTTAAAGAATTATACTGATGCCGCGACCTATTGCGAACGCGCAGTGGATTTGATCCCTTCTGATCCTATCATTGCTGAACATCTGGGGGATGTTTATTGGCGTGGTGGGCGAGAATTAGAGGCGCGTTTCCAATGGCAACATGCGCTTGATAATCATCCGGATGATGCTGATGTTCCGCGCATTACCGCCAAGCTTAAAGATGGCTTGCCACCTGATTTGGCAGCCAAGCCTGCCGATGCGCCGACAACTATTGATCCTGCAAAGAAGCCTGACAACGGCTGATGCTGCCCATCACTGAATTGGCCAAAGCCAAGGTCAATCTCAATTTGCATATCCTTGGGCGCAGGCCGGATGGCTATCATGAACTGTCATCGTGTGTTGGGTTTGTTGATGTGGCAGATGTTCTCAGCTTTGAACCAGCCCAAGTGAATGCGCTTGAAGTTTCAGGGCCTTTTGCAGCTGATGTGCCGATGGGCGAAACCAACAGCGTATGGAAAGCCTATTCCTGGCTGGCGGCACGCATGCTGTTGCCTTTGGTTCATGTGAAGTTAGAAAAGAATTTGCCGGTGGCTTCTGGCATCGGCGGCGGCTCAGCAGATGCAGCGGCAATGTTGCGCGGGCTGTTACGGCTTGTCGAAAAGACATTAAGTGAGGATGAAATCACTGGCCTTGCCGCGGATTTAGGCGCGGATGTTCCGGTGTGTTTTCGAGGGCAAGCCTGTTTGATGCAGGGTATTGGCGAAAAGATCAGTATACTGAGCGAACAACTGCCGCCGGCGCTGGTTTTAGTAAACCCGCTTGTGGCTTGTTCGACTGCAGAAGTATTCAAAGCCATGGCGCTCAAACCGGGCGAGATGCGGGCTGCGCCAACAAAAGCCGAATGGCGCAATGATATGACGGTAGCCGCTATTCACGTTCAACCGAAGATCGTGAATGTGTTATCGGCGTTGCACAAGACTGATCTGTTTCCAGTATTAATGTCAGGCTCCGGTGCCACATGTTTTGGCATTGCGCGGGATTTTTCTGAGGCGGAGAAAACCGCTGCTGAGTTAACCAAGCTTAATCCGAACTGGTGGGTTAAAGCGGCGCGGATAGTTACTTAATCGCGGCCAACAGAAATTCCTCATTGCCATCGCCGCCATCAATCGGAGAGGAAATTATACCCTTCGCTTGCCAGCCCTTCTTGTGCACATAGTCCGCCACATCAGCGCAGGCTTTGGCAATAAGCACCTCATCACGCACAATGCCGCCACGAGAAATGCCACTGCGGCCGACCTCAAATTGTGGCTTCAAAAGCGCCACCAGCCAGCTGCCTTCGGTCACCAGATCAAGGCTTGCATCCAGTGCAATGTGCAATGGAATAAAACTCACATCGCAGGTGATGGCACTGACATCACCAGGCACTTCTTCATGCGTCAAATCGCGTGCATTCATGCCTTCCAGCAGGTTGATGCGGTCATCCTGCAACACCATTTGCCCGTGGCCCACTTCAATGGCGATAACTTGGCTGGCACCACGTTCCAGCAGGACTTGGGTGAAGCCGCCAGTGGAAGCGCCAAGATCAAGGCAGCGGCGACCTGCGACCTCAAACTTAAAATGATCCAGTGCATGAATAAGTTTCAGCGCGGCGCGAGACACATAATTTTGGCCACCATCAGCAGAGGTCAGCACATCGACTTCTGCCACCATTTGTGCAGGTTTGCGCGCTGTTATTCCGTTCACATTCACCGTGCCGCGCAACACCGCATCGCGGGCTCTTGCGCGCGATGTATAAAGCCCGCGCATAACCAGTGCTTCATCAATGCGAAGTTTATCAGGCGTTGTCACTCAACATCCAGCTTCGTGGTCCCGGTGGGCTTGCCTTGCGGCGATAGAGTTATCTTCTCAATGCGCGCTTCGGCTTCTGCCAATTTGGCATCACAATGTTTGCGAAGCGCTTCGCCGCGTTCATAAATCTTGATTGATTCCTCAAGCTCAACCTTGCCACCTTCAAGGCGCGCAACGATCTGCTCCAGCTCTGCCAAGGCTGCCTCAAAACTCATCTTAGAAATTTCAACTTCAGCCATTGCCTTCGTCCTCGTTGTCTTGGTGCATACGCACCGCAGCTTCACCATGCATTAGCGTTTGCAAATGTGCGCCAACGCCGCCCGCCAGCCCTTGCAGATCATAGCCGCCTTCCAGCACCGATACAATTTTACTGTCACAATGCCGGTCAGAAATATCCATAATTTCCAAAGTGGCCCAAGCGAAATCCGCTTCCACCAATTTTAAACTGCCCAGTGGGTCGCGCGCATGGGCATCAAAGCCAGCGGAGATGATGATCAGTTCTGGTTCAAACAAGTTCAGCGCGGGCAAAATTACGCCATTCATCGCGGCGCGGAATTCTTCTGCGCCGTCGCCCGCTTTCAATGGTGCGTTGAATATGTTTCCCACACCAGTTTCAGAGGCAGCGCCCGTGCCGGGATAAAGCGGCATTTGGTGGGTGGAGCCATAGAATAAATCCTTATCGTTCCAGAAAATATCTTGCGTGCCATTGCCGTGATGCACATCAAAATCTACTACTGCCACGCGCTTAAGCCCATGCGCCGCGCGCGCATGAAGGGCGGCAATGGCCGCTTGATTAAACAAGCAAAAACCCATGGCGCGGTTGGCCTCGGCATGATGGCCGGGCGGGCGCAATGCACAAAAGGCATTTTCGCCATTGCCAGCAACCACCGCATCAACGGCAGCACAAGCCGCACCCACAGCGCGCAAAGCGGCGGGCAGGGTACCCGGGCTCATCACTGTTGAGGGCTCAAGATATTCAAAACCAGCTTCAGGCGCAGAAGCCAGAATGTTGCGGTAATGCTCTGGGGTGTGAGCGCGCAGAATCTGTGCTTCGGTTCCCAGCGGTGCTTCGCGGTGGATCAGCGCCTTAAAATGCGGCGATGCAATCACCTGATGCACGACGCGAATGCGGTCTATGCGCTCTGGGTGTCCAGCAGGCGTTTCATGGGCGAGAGAGGCGGGGTGGGAATAGACGAGGGTTGGCATGGGAAAGGAGGTAGCGGAAATTTTTCGCCGGTGCCAGCGCGGTTTTTTGAGCAGTGCTCGGTTGCGTCAAACCAGCAACGAAGGGAGGGGTGAGTCGAACCAAAACCAAAATTGCTACAACCAAGAATACAATCTAAGCTCGCATTTCTGATTCAAATCGGGATACCAACCATGCGTAAATCCTTTACCATTGCTGCCATTTTCACTCTTCTCATCGCCGCCGCGTGGTTCCTATCGGACAGCCTTTATTTCTCACCTTATGATGCTCAGAAATTTGGTATTTCCTTCACGCAGCTTTCCGGTGTGTTGGCGATTGCCCTGATGGCTTTTTCGACCTTGCTGGCGGTGCGCCCCATATGGATGGAAAACTGGTTCATGGGCCTTGATAAAATGTACCGCCTGCATAAATGGATGGCGATTGTTGCGATGGTGATTGGTGTGGCGCATTGGTTGACGGCGCAAAGCCCCAATGGCCATCGCGGGCCACCGGGCGCTGCAGCAGCTGATACTGCGGCCGCAACATTACAAAGCTTGCTCCGTAGCTTGGAAGGCCCCGCCCGTGAGGTGGCCCAGCCTGCGCTTTGGATTTTATTGGCGTTAGTGGCCATCGCTCTTATCAAGAAAATTCCGTATCATATTTTCGCGCTCACCCACAGGCTGGTGCCGCTCGTGTTTTTGGTGCTGGTGTTCCATTCCGTTGTGTGGATGCGTAGCAGCTATTGGGCGCAACCCATCGGTATTTTGATGGCTCCGATTTATGTGATCGGAACCGTTGCGGCATTGATTGCGCTGTTCCGTCTGATCGGGGCGGGGCGCAAGGTTGAAGGCACTGTCACTTCCAAACGGCATTTTGCCGATGTGCGCACCTTATTGGTTGAGATGGATATGGACAAAGCTTGGAAGGGCCATAAACCCGGCCAGTTTGTGTTCGTTCGGGGGCGGCGAATGTGGGGTGCTCACCCTTTCACGATTGCCTCGGCATGGACGGGCAAAAGCCAACGCATATCATTCATCGTCAAGGAACTTGGCGATGCAACTAAAGACCTCGCGAGCAGGCTTCCGATTGGGGCCAAGCTGATTGTTGAAGGCCCTTATGGGCGGTTTAATTTCGACGATAACAAATCGAGGCAGATCTGGATTTCGGGTGGCATTGGCATCACGCCCTTTGTGGCTCGCATGGAACAGCTGATTGAAAAGCCGGAAGGCAGACCCATCGATCTGTTTCATTCTAATCCGATTCAGGCAACTGATGCCCATGACCTGCTGCGACGTGATACGAAGCGCAGCGGGGTTAATTTGCACTTGATGATAACGCCGGTGCATGGCCGATTGACCGGTGAGAAAATTCGCAAAGAAGTTCCAGATTGGAAATCGGCCAGTTTTTGGTTCTGTGGCCCATCGCGATTTGCCGCAGTGCTGAAACTTGATTTGATGCGCCATGGGCTGAAGAGCCAAGACTTTCATCACGAATTGTTTGAGATGCGGTGATCAGCTATAGGCTGCGGCCATGACTGATATGGATAAGGCAGCAGAAATCATACGTAGCGACAACCTCGTCGCCTTCCCAACTGAGACAGTTTATGGCCTTGGTGCTGATGCTACCAATGATCTGGCTGTTGCCAAGATTTACGCCGCCAAGGGCAGGCCCTCTTTTAACCCACTTATTACTCACGTTGAAAATGTGGAACAGGCTTTTGATCTTGCAGTATTTTCAGGCGATGCTCTGACTTTGGCTGCACAATTTTGGCCGGGGCCACTCACTTTGGTTTTGCCGCGCAAGGCTGGCTGCACCGTTTCGCTGTTGGCTTCAGCGGGGCTGCCTTCTATCGCACTTCGTGTGCCGCGCCACCCACTTGCCTTGGAATTGATCCGCGCCGTGGGCCGCCCGATTGTGGCACCATCGGCCAACGCCTCTGGCCGGATCAGCCCGACAACGGCACAGCATGTGCGTGATGGTTTAGGTGAGAAAGTCGATTTGATTTTAGATGGGGGCCCGTGTGCCGTTGGCCTTGAATCCACTATCGTGAGTTTTTTGGATGGGACTCCGCGTTTGTTGCGTGCAGGCGGTTTGGCGCGGGCGGAAATTGAAGAAGCTTTGGGTCGCAAGTTGGAGGGTGCAACCGCCGGCCCGCTTCATGCGCCGGGTCAGCTTGAAAGCCATTATGCGCCATCTGCGCCTCTGCGCCTTAATGCTTCTGAATGGCGGGCGGGTGAGGCGCAGCTTGGCTTTGGCAGGCTGGATGCGCCGCTGAACTTATCGCGCAAGGGCGATGTTGTGGAAGCTGCCGCCAATCTCTTTGCCATGCTGCATCAGTTGGATGCCTCTGCGCCTAAAGTGATTGCCGTTGCCGCCATTCCCATGCAAGGCTTGGGCGAGGCGATCAATGACCGTTTGCGCCGCGCCGCTGCCCCAAGAGAATAACATGCAACAAAGCCTCGTCGAAAAATTCATCGCACTCGTCGGCACCAAGAACGCCATCACCGACAAAGAAACCCAAGTGCCATACTTGCGTGAATGGCGCGATATGTGGCGCGGTGAAACGCCAGTGGTTTTGCGGCCGGCCAGCACGGCAGAAGTTTCTGCCATTATGAAACTGGCGCATGAAACGGATACTAAAATTGTGCCGCAATCCGGCAACACTGGGTTGGTGAATGGGCAATTGCCGCAAGGCGATGAGGTATTGCTGTCGCTTGACCGGATGACGCGCATTATTGAAGTGAATGCGGCGGATAATTCCATGACGGTTGAAGGCGGCTGCATTTTGCAAAACTTGCAGGCAGCGGCAGATGGCGCTGATCGCCAACTTGGTCTGTCGATTGCGTCTGAAGGCAGTTGTCGGATTGGTGGCAATCTCTCCACCAATGCAGGGGGGCTTAATGTTTTGGCTTTTGGCGTGGCACGCGAACAATGCTTAGGCCTTGAAGTGGTGCTGGCTGATGGCCGCGTGTGGCAAAGCCTGAAAGCATTGCGTAAAGACAACACCGGTTATGATTTAAGAGATTTATTCATCGGCGCTGAAGGAACTTTAGGCATCATCACCGCTGCGGTTCTGAAACTTTATCCCAAGCCAAAGCGGCATGACACAGTGCTTTGCGCGGTGCCTTCACCTGAAGCTGCACTGCATCTGCTCAACCTGATGAAAGGCGAAAGCGGCAACCGCCTGATTGCATTTGAATTGATGCCCGCCATCGGCCTTGGCTTTGCGGTTAAGTATTTGAATGCGGTTAACCCGCTGGCAGAACCTTCGCCATGGTATGTGTTATTTGAAGCCGCTGATGCCAATCCGGGTGCGATTGAAGAAGGCCTGGGCAAAGCATTAGAGCAGGGGCTCATCACCGACGCGGCGCTGGCGCAGAACGAAACACAGCGCAAGAGTTTCTGGAATGTGCGTGAGTGTTTGTCTGAGAGCCAAAAGTTTGAAGGCGGCTCGATCAAGCATGATGTTTCAGTGCCAGTTTCAAAGCTGCCAGATTTCATTGCGGCAGCAACTACAGCAGTGAATAAATTTATGCCAGCGGCTCGCGTGGTTTGCTTTGGCCATATGGGTGATGGCAATATGCACTTTAACGTCACCCAACCTGTGGGCATGGACAAACAGGAATATCTCGATCATTGGCGCGGCATGAATGAAGTGGTGTTTGCCGAGGTGCTTAAACGCGGTGGTTCAATCAGTGCGGAACATGGCATCGGGCGTTTGAAAGCAGTGGATATGCCGCATATCAAAACACCGTTGGAATTAGAGCTGATGCGCGGCATTAAAAATCTGCTTGATCCGAAAGGAATTTTGAATCCTGGTCGCGTGTTGCCACTTGAATGAAGTGTGGAGTGATGTGATGAATTTTAATTCCGATAATGTTTACGGTGTTCACCCCAAGATCATGGATGCGATGGTTGCGGCCAATGCGCGGTTGACCGATGTATCTTATTGCCACGACGATGGCGCTGCTGAAGCTGAAGCCGCTTTATCAAAAGTATTTGAGCGCGATGTGAAAGTGTTCTTCGTGATGAATGGCACAGGCGCCAACAGTCTGGCACTTTCTTCTATCTGCCCCCCTTACGGTGGCATCATTTGCCACGAAGGCGCACATATCAATACCGATGAATGCAACTGCCCAGAACTATTTACGGGCGGAGCCAAATTGCTCACGGTTTCGGGCTCATATAATAAAATCACGCCTGCGGGCGTGGAAGCCAAGCTGGCGCAATTTGTGCATGGCGAACATGGCGCAAAGCCATCTGCGCTGTCGATCTCGCAGGCAACGGAATTGGGCGCGGTTTACACGCCAGACGAAATCTTGGCGTTAACGCAACTCACTCATCAAGCCGGAATGAGATGCCATATGGATGGCGCGCGGTTTGCTAATGCACTGTCTTATCTAGGTTGCACGCCAGCGCGGATGACATGGATGGCGGGCATTGATGTTTTATCCTTTGGCGGCACGAAAAATGGCGCGATGATTTTGGAAGCCGTGGTGTTTTTTGACACAAAACTGGCGGATGATTTTCTTTATCGGCGTAAGCGGGCCGGGCAGTTGCTGTCCAAAGGCCGCTATCTCTCAGCGCAGATGCTGGCTTATTTGAAGGATGATTTGTGGCTTGAGAATGCATGCCGCGCCAACACGCTGGCTGCTGAAGTCGCTGCGGCTTTTGCGGCAGTAAAGTCCGTGCAGTTTGCAGCGCCGGTTGAAGCCAATGAAGTTTTCCCGATCATGCCGCGCCATCTATTTGAAGCGCTGCAAAAAGCGGGTGCAAAGTTTTATGAATGGCCACTGGATGGCCTTGCTGCCGATCAGGCCTGTGCGCGTTTGGTTTTGTCATTTGCAACGCCACAGGAAGACGTGGCGAAATTCATCGGCTTGGTGAAACGGCTGGGCAATTAAACTGCAATTGATAGCGGCTTGGCCAACATCACTTCTTCTAAGTTCACGCCTTCGCCTTTGCGGTCCACCACGACGAAACGCGATGGGGCAAAAACTAAAAGCGGAAAATGCCAGATGTTGCGCGCATAGTTCACGCCTTGCTGACCACTTGCGCGAAAACAGCGATATGAATTTGCCTTAAGCGGATCAGTGCAAACCAACACCAGCCATTCTTCATCTTGCAGCGGATAGAAAGCCTGCGAGCCCAGTGGGTGACGTTCCATCAAATCAATCTTGATCGGCATTGGTCGCGGCCACACTTCAAACAGCGAGACTTTCGTAGCACCAGTTTCACCCACATCGACTTTGCACAGATCATCAAAGCGATCGGCAAATCCTTGATTGATAGAAAGCGGCAAGCCTGCCACTTCGATCACGTCACCAAAGGGCGCGAAGACCTGACGCGTTAGTTTTTCAATTTTCATTTGTAGCGTAGCTTTGGATGGCGATTAACATCCTTGTAAAGCAGATAGCGAAAACGCCCCGGCCCACCCGCATAACAGGCTTGCGGGCAGAAGGCGCGCAGCCACATGAAGTCTCCGGCCTCAACCTCCACCCAATCATTATTAAGGCGGTAAACGGCTTTGCCTTCCAGCACATAAAGCCCGTGTTCCATCACATGGGTTTCCATGAAGGGGATGACGCCGCCGGGTTCCAACGTCACGATGTTGACATGCATGTCATGGCGCAAGTCAGTGGGTGATACAAATCGCGTTGTGGCCCAAACACCATTGCTGCCCGGCATAACGCCCGGCGCAATGTCATGTTCGTTGATCACAAAGGCAGCGGGCTTTTCAATGCCGACCACCTTCTCATAGGCCTTGCGTATCCAACAGAAGCGCACGGGTGTTTTGTTGGGGTTATCGAAAGTCCACACCGTGCCTGAAGGCAGATATGCGTAAGAGCCGGGCTCCAGCGCATGGGTTTTGCCGTCGATCACCAGTTGGGCGAGGCCCTCCTGCACGAACAGCACGGCTTCCACATCACTATCCGGTTCTGGACTTTTGCTGCCGCCTCTTGGAGAAACTTCCATAAGATATTCGCAAAAGGTTTCAGCAAAGCCAGAAAGTGGGCGCGCCAAAATCCAGCAGCGGGTTTTTTCCCAGAACGGCAGCTCGCTGGTCACAATATCCTGCATCACCTCTTTTGGAATGAAGGCATAAGCTGACGTGAAAGTTGCCCGGCCGCTCAGCAGCTGGGTTTGAGGTGGAAGCCCACCGTGTGGTGCGAAATAGTTGGAATGTGCCATGATCACCCTGATTTGCTTTTGGCGCAGTCTATGGCAAGCTCTGGTAGTTTGGCAATTCATGAGGTAAATATGATGAAAGCCATATTGGCGCTTTTTGCTGCTCTCAGCTTCGCGGCCACAGCAAATGCAGATGATAAGCTTAACTGTGAGAACCCAACGGCCAATGTCGAGATAGGGCAATGCACAGTACTCGGCTTTGAGAAGGCCGACAAAGAATTGAATATGATCTGGCCCAAAATGAAAGCCGCTGCCCAAGACAGCGACACGGAAAACGACAATCACAAAAATATAGATGCGTTGCTTGCCTCGCAGCGCACTTGGCTGGCCTTCCTTGAGGCCGAATGCGCGTGGCAGGCATTGCATCAGATGCAGGGCGGCAGCGGTGGACCAATCGTTTATTGGGGCTGCAAAACCGACCTCACAAAACAACGCATCAAGCAACTGCAATCCGGAGCCAGCCAATGACTTTCGTAAAACAAATCGCCCATGCTTGCATGATGACGCATGACTTGGAGGCGTCCGAACATTTTTACTGTGAAGTGCTGGGACTGAAGAAGGCCTTTGAGTTTTCCAAAGGCGGCAAAAGGATTGGGCTCTATATTGAATCCGGTGCGCGCACATGGATTGAGATTTTTATTCACTCAGAAGCGCCGTTTCCATCGCTGGGTGCGATCAATCATTTCTGCTTGGAGGTCACTTCACTGGATGTGGCGATAGCGCATATCAGGGCCAAGGGAGTGGAAATCACCAATAAGAAATATGGCGTGGACGATACCTGGCAGGCGTGGACCAAAGGGCCATCGGGCGAGCGCATTGAGCTGTTTGAATATACCGCTAAGAGTGCACAGTTTGTGGGCGGGGACAGAACGCCGGATTGGTGAGGGAACTTCTTTCAAACTTTCATAATGCATTCTACAGGAGCCGTAATGACAATTTTCAGTGCAATGACTGTAAACCTATTGTGGTACGGATTATTTGGCGCTGCTCGCTCTTTCGTAATCGAAAATACCGGCACGGCTATTACACGGGGTAATCCCACTCCCTATGATATTGAAAAATTGCAACAGATGCGCCGAGTTTGGAGAGAACCGTTGTTGCGTATAGTCGCTGGGCTCATCGCCTTTTCAATATTTCTTCTGGTGCCTTATCTGATCTATAGGGACTGGCTCGTAGTGGGAATTGCCGAATTAGTTTTTATGTTTTTCGGATCGTTGATTGGGTTACTCGGTTACCGGATGTCAGCGGTGAACAACATTGCTCTGCAGGCAATAGCGCCGATTATTTGTTTGGTTGCACTCTATTTTGTTTTCGCGCGCTAGTGTATTTTCCGGTTGAAACCGGGCGGGCAGTTTGTGGGCGGAGACAGAACGCCGGATTGGTGAGGGCCGATCGAGAGAGAATGGGGTTGAGTTAAGAACTTACCCCACTCTAATCTGCAACTTCACGTCTGTCGGCCTACCTTCTGCGGCGCGTTCAAAAGCTTTGATACTGTCGTCAAAGGCAAATGTCTCGGTGATCAGCGGCTTCAAATTTACTTTGCCTGAGGCAATTAGATCAATGGCTCTGTCATAGACATTGGCATAGCGAAACACCGTTTCAATGCGCAGCTCATTGATCACGGCGGCGGCCACATTAAACTCAACGGGCGCAACCGGCAGGCCCACTATCACCGCAGCACCACCGGGCCGCACCAAATCAAACATGGTGGGATAAACCCGCGGGCTGCCGCTGGCTTCAAACAACACGTCAACGCCCCAGCCATCGGTTTGGGCCGCAATCACGTCTTCCAATTTTTGCTCCAATATATTCACTGACATCACACCGGCATATTGCGCGGCGATTTTAAGTTTGGGTGCGGACACATCCGAGATCAAAACTTTGGAACAACCGCCAGCCAAGGCCGCAAGCGCAATCATAATGCCGATGGGGCCACAGCCTGTAACCAATGCCACATCGCCGGGCTTGATGCGTGCGCGCGTGGCGGCCTGCATGCCAACCGCGAAAGGTTCCACCATAGCACCCTCAGCAAAACTTACATGATCGGGCAATTTGTAAGTGAAAGCTGCGGGGTGAATCACTTGCGGGGTCAAACAACCATGATGGGGTGGCGTGGCCCAAAAGGTGAGGTCTTGGTCAAGATTATAAAGGCCCAATTTAGTGGCGCGGGAATTCATATTAGCAACGCCGGGTTCCATGCATACACGGTCTCCCGCTTTGAAATTCTTCACATTGGAGCCAAGTTCAACTACTGTGCCGGAAGCCTCATGGCCTAAAACCATCGGCGCGTTGACCACGAATTTGCCGATGGCGCCGTGGGTGTAATAATGCACATCGCTGCCGCAAACGCCCACGGTGTGGATCGCGATGCGCAGATCATCCGGCCCGAGTTTTGACGGCAGATCAATATCGCGCAGGGTGAGCTGCATTTTCTTTTCGAGAACCAGACCTTTCATGTCAGTACCTCACCTCAAAACAAAAAACCGCGCAAAAGCGTTAACAGCCCTCACGCGGTTCAAAACTTCGATCCAGCGCATCGGACGAGCAAGTGATACACTTGCGACGTGAAAGATGCGCCAGACTTATAAAGCTAGGGCAACTTATCGACGGTCAATTGACCGTCGGTTGCGCTAGCGAAGTGTTATATTAGACGGCCGTCAGCTGATCAGCTGAAGACTTGCCCGTGCGCTTATCGGCTACAATTTCGTAACCGATCTTTTGGCCTTCATTGAGGCCGCGCAGGCCAGCGCGTTCAACGGCGCTGATGTGCACAAATACGTCTGGTCCGCCGGCATCTGGCTGAATAAAGCCGAAGCCTTTTTGGGTGTTAAACCACTTTACGGTGCCTTTTTGCATAACTTATCCCTTTAACGTTTCAAAAATTGAATTGGCCCATGCACGACATGTGCGAGGACCAATCGAATTCAGGATAAGGGGTGATGGGATCAGGCGCTTTTAGTTAAAAAATGCAGAGCCGCGCGCCGATCGGCCAAAACTCGATGTTGGGCTAATAGGACAATCTGATATAAAATGCAAGCCCCTCGACTCAGCCCTAAAAACAAAAGCCAAGCAAGAACAGCCGAGTTTTTGCGCCGCACAAAACCTGATTTAGCGAATATAAATTTGACTGCCTACACCTGTTTAGCAGGAGAATTTGTTGTTTTGCAAAAATAGTCGAGCACAGTTATATTCCTTGTGTAAGACGGATTTTGCGCTCTGGTTCGTCTTTCATCCAGCTGATGTGTTGGAAAACGTCTAACAGCAGTTGTTTTAACCCCAAAAGGAGTAACGCTCACATGACAATTCGTAGTTTTATCGCTGCCGCTGTCTTAACCGCAGGCCTTGGCATCGCTGCCAGCGCCCAGGCTTTCCCTGTTTCGGCTGGACAAGTTGGGTCGACGGCTCAAGATGGCCTTAGCCCTAACATTGAACTTGCTGCCATGGGTTGCGGCCGTGGTTGGGTTCGTGGCCGTTTTGGTCATTGTCATCCAATGGGCATGGGCGGTCCAGTATTCCGTGGATGTCCTCGGGGCATGCATTTGGGCCCATATGGTCATCGCTGCTTTCCTAACCGTTGGCATCGTTAGTAGTTTAAGATCGACGACTTCCGGCTGCGTCACAAGCGCGGCCGGAAAAGCAAAAGTTACGTCACGCAATATTTGCGAATCTCTGGCATTGAGGTTCGAACTGTAGGAGAACGCATTGAGCATCGCTAATTCTTGGGCCAAGCGCCTAGCTCCTTACCGTGTCATCAGCAATGGGCGCGGCGTTTTTGAAATAGCAGTCACTGCGGTTGTGTTTATCGCGCTGTGGGCGGCAAGCTGGTGGCTTTATCGTTTCAGCATTTTTGCACCTCTGGCCTTGGCTGTGCCAACCGCTGGGTTTTTGGTGCGCTTGTTTATGTTGCAACATGATTGCGGCCATCTGTCGTTGTTCACCTCCAAACCTGCCAATGATTGGGTGGGTCGTGCATTGGGTTTCATTACGCTGACGCCTTATGATTATTGGCGCCATACGCATGCCCAACATCACATGGGTTCAGGCAATCTTGAGCGCCGGGGCATTGGCGATATTGAAACTTTCACCTTGGCTGAATATAAAAAATTGTCGCTTTGGGGGCGTTTCAAATACCGCACTTACCGCAACCCATTCGTTATGTTCGGTGTGGGGCCGATTTACGTTTTCTTGATCGCCCAGCGTTTCCCGCACGATACTTTTGCGAATGGCCGTGCAGCTTGGCTCAGCGTGTTTGGCACCAATGCAGGCATATTGGTTTTTGTAAGCTTGATGATCTATGTGTTCGGCATTCCAGCATTTCTCACGGTGTATTTGCCGGTTGTAGTATTGGCGGCTGCAATTGGCGTATGGTTGTTCTATGTGCAGCATCAATTTGATGAGACACATTGGTGGAGCCCCACAGAATGGTCGCAAGAAGAAGCAGCCCTCCACGGCAGTTCATATTATGACTTGCCACAGCCTTTAATGTGGCTGACTGGCAATATCGGCATCCACCATCTCCATCATCTTTCCAGCCGCATCCCGTTTTACCGCTTGCCGCAGGTGTTGAAGGATTATCCAGAGCTGAGAAACATGGGCCGCGTCACGCTGTGGCAGAGCTTTAAGGGTATCAACCTTTCGCTGTGGGATGAAGGCGCCAAAAAGCTGATCTCCTTCCGTGAGGCGCATCAGATGATGATGGCGGCGCAGCGTGCGTGAAGGGTTTTGAGACATAAGTTGCATTCACGTTGTTGTGGTTTTGGATTTCTGGCAGAAGCTTAGGACATAAAGCCGCCAAGGGATCTCCTATGATTGTTAAATCCGATATTGAAATCGCCCGCGCCGCCAAGATGAAGCCAATCATGGAGATTGGCAAAGCTTTGGGAATTCCGGCTGAAGATCTGGTGCCTTATGGACACACCAAGGCCAAGGTGACACTGAAATATATCGACAGCTTGGCCAAGAAGCCCAATGGCAAGCTGATCCTTGTTACTGCCATTAACCCCACACCTGCAGGCGAGGGCAAAACCACCACCACCGTGGGCTTAGGAGACGGGCTCAATAAGATCGGCAAAAAGGCCATCGTCGCCTTGCGCGAACCTTCACTCGGCCCGTGCTTTGGCATGAAGGGTGGGGCGGCTGGCGGCGGCTATGCCCAGATCGTGCCGATGGAAGATATCAATTTGCATTTTACCGGTGATTTCCACGCCATCACCTCCGCTCATAATTTGTTGTCGGCGATGATCGACAATCACATCTATTGGGGCAATGAACTAGGCATCGACACGCGCCGCGTGGCGTGGCGTCGGGTGATGGATATGAATGACCGGGCACTGCGTGAAATCATCTGCTCACTGGGCGGTGTGGCCAATGGCTTTCCGCGTGAGGCGGGCTTTGACATCACCGTGGCCTCCGAGATCATGGCAATTCTCTGCCTCTCCACTTCGATTGCTGATCTGGAACGCCGCATCGGCCAGATTGTGGTGGCCTATAGAAAAGACAAGTCACCCGTATTGGCCAAGGACCTTAAAGCGCCGGGTGCCATGGTGGTGTTGCTGAAAGACGCGCTACAACCCAACTTGGTGCAGACTTTGGAAAACAATCCGGCCTTTGTGCATGGTGGCCCCTTCGCCAATATCGCCCATGGTTGTAATTCCGTCATGGCCACGCAAACTGCATTAAAGCTGGCTGATTATGTCGTCACCGAAGCGGGCTTCGGCGCTGACTTAGGTGCTGAGAAATTCTTTGACATCAAGTGTCGCAAGGCTGGTCTCACACCTGCTGCGGCGGTGATAGTGGCCACAGTGCGCGCATTGAAGATGCATGGCGGCGTGGCCAAGGACGACTTGAAAAAGGAAAATATCGAAGCCTTGAAAAAGGGCTGCACCAATCTTGGTCGCCACTTGGAAAACATGAAAAAGTTCGGCGTGCCGATTGCTGTGGCCATCAATCACTTCATTGCAGACACTGAGGCCGAAGTTCAGGCGATCATCGACTTCTGCAAAGCCCACGGCGTTGAAGCATTCAAATGCACTCATTGGGCCGAAGGCTCTAAGGGCACAGTGGCGCTGGCCAAACATGTGGCCCAACTGGCTGAACATGGCGGCCAGTTCAAGCCGATTTACGGCGATGATCTGCCACTGTGGGACAAAATTAAAACCATCGCGCGGGAAATTTACCGCGCTGATGATGTCATCGCTGACAAAACTGTGCGCGACCAACTCAAAGGCTATGAGTCACAAGGGTATGGCAAGTTCCCCATCTGCATGGCCAAGACGCAGTATTCTTTCAGCACCGATCCCAACCTTAAGGGTGCGCCCATCAATCATGTTGTGCCCATACGGGAAGTGCGGCTTTCGGCGGGGGCTGAATTCATCGTTGTGGTCTGCGGTGATATCATGACCATGCCGGGCTTGCCGCGTGTGCCATCTGCCGAAGTGATCGGCCTTGATGCACATGGCCAAATTGAAGGATTATTCTGAGGCTATGGCTAAAATCATCGACGGGAAAGCCTATGCTGCAGACCTGCGTATCCGCATCGCCAAAGCCGTGGCGGAGCTGAAAGCCAAACATAACCTCACGCCAGGATTGGCTGTGGTGCTGGTGGGTGAAGACCCTGCATCGCGCGTCTATGTGGCCAACAAAGCCAAGCAGACCGTTGAAGTGGGCATGAACTCATGGGAACATAAGCTGCCCGCCGAAACCTCAGAGGCCGATCTTCTGGCGCTTGTCAAAAAGCTCAACGCTGATTCATCCGTACACGGAATATTGGTGCAATTTCCCGTGCCAAAGCACATCGATCAAGCCAAGGTCGTGAACACCATTGATCCCGCCAAGGATGTGGATGGGCTTAACGCGGTGAATGTGGGCAGGCTTGCGTCGGGTCAGGAGGCACTCACATCCTGCACGCCCGTTGGCTGTGTGATGTTGGCCAAACAAGCGCTGGGCAAATTGGATGGATTGGAAGCCGTGGTGATTGGCCGCTCAAACCTTGTGGGCAAGCCCGTGGCGCAATTGCTGCTGGCGGAGAATTGCACGGTGACGATTGCCCATTCGCGCAGCAAAGATTTGCCCGCCATCACACGCCGCGCTGATCTCGTCATCGCCGCCGTGGGGCGGCCTGAAATGGTCAAGGGCGATTGGATCAAGCCCGGCGCCACAGTGATCGACGTGGGCATCAATCGCATTGAGCGGAACGGCAAAAAGATTTTGGTGGGCGATTGCGATTTCGCCAGTTGCGAGAAAGTGGCTGGAGCCATCACGCCTGTGCCCGGCGGCGTTGGCCCGATGACGATTGCCTGCCTGCTTTACAACACGGTGAAAGCGGCGAGTGCCATCAAGGGCATCAAAGCGCCTCAGATGTGATCCTAGCGGCGTTTGCCGAAGGAAGGGCTGCCGCCCGGCGTGAAGGTTGGCGCTGCGGCGCGCTGGACGGGCGTAAAAGCCACGGCGGGCGGCTCACTTTCAACTCTGCCATATTTTGCCGCCAGCTCGGCAATCTCGCCGCTAATATCGCCGGAAGATTCAGAGTCAGAGCTGGAAAAAACCAGGCGTAGCCACAGGCCAAATGAGATGATGCTCAATATGCTAAGGCCCGGGTTGCTGTATCCGCCCTCGCCATGTTGGTAAAAGAGGACCTCAAATGGTGAGAACACCGCCAGCATCACCAGCAGGGCCACATAGCCCCAGATAAATTTCTTGCTGCCACCGCGATCACGGTTGCGGCGGATGGAGATATTGGCGCGGAAAACCATGAGGATCATGCCGATGATGAAAACGCCAAGGGTAATCCCTTCGCGCCCTGGGCCGGGCCTGGATTCGACAAAGCCCGTCAAACCCATTGTGCTTGCGATAATGGTAAGGTCCAGAAAAAATTCGATGAAGCCCAAGCCCATCGAATAGAGAAAGAACGGCCCGCGCCGCAGATTGCCGGTGAACATGTAAATCTCCCGCCGTTTCGGTCGCGCAAGCTAAGAGCCAGAAGTTGAGAAAGCGCTAATGCCTGAGCCATGAAGGGCAAGCCGCTCAAGCCAGCGGCGTGAGGCCGATGACGATCGCATGTTTGCTGTGGAACACAGTGAAGGCGGCGGTGGCGATTAAGGGTGTCAAAGCGCCGGAGATGTGAGGGGCTGGGGTAGTTCTGCAAAGCCGCGCTGAAAGGCAACTTTCCGGAATTAGCTTTCTATGATTTCCAAAATTTCTCGAGTTGAGTAGCCATCTTTTCCAGACAGTCTACCTTGTCAGTCATTTTAACAACTCTGCTCAATGCCTCTTCGACCAACATTGGATCTTTGTCCATTTGGCTTAGAGACCAGCCCCAATCGGTTGCCACTTGTGTGCAGGTTTCTTTCCATTTTGGGAAGTCAGCCGCAATTGCGTTTTGAATATTTTCTTTCCAACATAAAAAGTTCTGTGTGAAATTGACCTGCTCCCCGAAAATTAGACCATTCAGAATTAGAATTTTCCAATAATGTTCCTGTGGGAACGCGAAGGAGAATTCAATGAAGAAGAGCAATTTTACCGAGTCGCAGAT
>Ga0209483_1000449_pt1 | contig 36400 bp, 29 predicted proteins | sample NGEPerA_FD_184508 | JGI IMG/M metagenome (GOLD analysis project Ga0209483, IMG submission 184508) | Arctic peat soil microbial communities from the Barrow Environmental Observatory site, Barrow, Alaska, USA - NGEE PermafrostL2-A... | ecosystem: Environmental > Terrestrial > Soil > Wetlands >...
TGTTGACGGCACCATTCTACAGACAGCAGGAGCAGAGTGACGGCCAGCCCTGGCCGGAGGACGACCCGGCCCGGGTGGACCGCTACAACGCCCTGCTCCGCCAGGTGGCGGCAGCCTCCGGCGGCAGGGTGGTGGTGGCCGACGTCAACGCCAAGCTCGATCCGGGCGGCAGGTTCACCACCACCATCGACGGGAAGGTCGTCCGGTTCGCCGACGGGATCCACGTCACACCGGTCGGGGCCAAGCTGATCTCACCGTGGCTGCTCTCCCGGGCCGCCGACCTCGGGACGGCCAACCGGGCGGCACAGGGTGCATCGACCGGCACCACGGGAAGCGCCGGGGGTTGATCCGGCCTCAGCCGGCGGCGGCCACCGGCCGGAGCTGGTGGTCGGTGATGAAGACCGCCATGTCGCCCACCCTGCCCACGTAGCCGTCCATGGTCGGTGACACCGGGGTCCACGTGGCCAAGGTGACCAGGCGGTCCTCATGGCCGTCGGACAGGTACCCCGGGCCGAACTGGGCCTTCCAGAATTTGTTGACCGTCGGTCGGTCGCCGTGCTGGTCGAGCAGGTTCACCAGGCCGATGAACTCCTCGGTGTCCAGCAGCTGGGTGTCGACCGAGCCCGCCCCGGCATCACCCACCAGGACCCGGCCACCCGGTGCCAGCCGGGGCTGTAACAGCGCAGCCAAGTGCGCGACGTTCGGATCCGACGCCTCGGTCAATGACGGGATGGCCACCACCCGCACCGTCAGCACCACACCGGCGACCACGGCGACGGCGCACAGACCCACCCGGAACAGCGCACCGGACACGGCGGGCACTGGCACCCGGACCATGCCGATCCCCACCAGTGCGGCCACCGGGAGGACGACCACCCACAGCACCAGGTAGCCAAAGACGAAGCCGACGACGTGGGTGACGGCCACCACCGAGACCACCCAGCCGATCAGCACGAGGACCCCGATCCCGACGGCGAACCGTGACCGCTGGCGGGCGGCCAGCACCAACGTGGCACCGGCCACCACCAGGGTCATCACCGCCACCACCACCGTCAGTCCGGCGTGGGCCGGGGTGCCGCCGAGGATCGACTGCATCACCTCACCGGGACCGACCACCAGCACCGTGGAGGCGGCGGCCACCGACCACAGCGCGCCGGACACCGACTGGCCCTGGTGAGCGGTGTCGAAGAACCGCCAGATGAGCGTCAGGTTGCCCGGGTGGTTGGTGAATTGCTGGACCAACGGGGGCAGCCACATGAGGACCAGTCCTGCGAGACCGGCCACTGCCAGCCCTGTCCCCCATGGTCGTCGCCCGGTCGGCCGGTCCCCGGCGCGCCGAGCCCGGACGAGGGCCATCAGCCAGACGCCGCCGGCCACGGCGACGAGTGCGGCAGCCAGCGGCAAGGTCGAGATGTCGGTCTGGACCACGAACGAGGCGACCAACAGCGCACCCACCAGCGAGACTCCGGACCGGTCGAACGCCCCGGCGCACAGCAGCACCACCAAGAGGAGTGGGAACAGGACCACCGTCGGGTTCCACGGGCTGACCAGGGCCCCGAGCACCGACTCCGAGTAGGTGGTGGAGCCCGGGCCGGCGGCAGCCAGGACGGTGCCGAGGACGCAGATCCACACGGCCGCCCACAGCGCCCGTCCAGGAGAGGCTCGGCGGCGGACCACGGCCACACAGGCCGCGGCGGCCAGGCCGTTCAACAAGGTGGCGCCGACGAACAGGGACCGGGTGCCGGAGCCGAAGGCCCGGTAGACGAGGGCCAACCAGTAGAAGTAGGTCGGGCCCGGGTGGTTCCAGTTGTTGTGGTCGAACACGCCGAGCTGCTGCTTCCAGGCCAGGGCCCGCCGAGCGTGGAGGTCGATCAGGGCCAGGTCATCGGGCAGGGTCAGATGGGCCGACGGAACGGTGAGCAGCCGGGCGAGGGCGACGACGAAGGGCACGGCCACCACCAGGAAGGCCAGAGCGGTGAGCCACGGGCCGGAAGGGACGAGGCGGTCACCGGCACCCGATCGGGAATGGCGGTGACTGGGCACCGGTGGGGTGACGGCCCGGACGCCCTGGTCGGAGTGCTGGCCCACGATCGGACGATCGTACGGCACCGGACCGGGCCGGGGGGCCGCAGGTCAGTCGGGGTCAGAAGCTGGGGACGTACCCGCCGCGGCCCATGGACTCGCTCACGAACGGGTCGACCGAATCGTCGACCCCGCCCAGGACCTCGGTGACCCAGTCCAGCCGATCGCGCAGGATCCGCTCGACTCCCCCCTGCAGAGTCGAGGAGCTCACCGCACAGGAGCTGCAAGCGCCCTGGAGTTGGACCTCGACCACTCCGGACACCACGTCGGCGCTGATCAGGGCCAGGTCGCCCCCGTCGGCCTGCACGGCCGGACGCATGAGTTCGATGATTGAGTTGAGGGCGGCCAGTCGGACACCGCGTTCGTCGTCGGTGAGACCCGCCGGCGCGCCAGCGATGGCCGGGTCCTGACCTTCAGATCCGGGCGTGACGTCTGCGTCCACGTGCGTTGTCCTTCCGTCGGTCCGCGGGACCGGCACCAGCGGGCGGTGTGTCCCGCCGCCCTCCATTCTGCCGTGCCAGTCGGGTACCCCGTACATCGGCGACTCGCAATGGCCCTGACCGCCGTTCCGACCAGGCCGATCCGGCCTCGCCGATGGCCGCGATCCGAAGGGCTCGGGGGTACCATGCAGTGTGCCCCCGGTACAACCATTCGAGCCACCTGGCGCCATCGGACTGATCCTCCCGACCCTCGTCCAGGACACCGTTCCGGCGTGGGTGGAACCGGGCGACGGGACCGGATCGGACGCTGATCCACTGTCCGACCTGGCCGACCTCTGCCACCAGGCCGAGGTCGCCGGAGCCGGTGCGCTGTGGGCCTGTGACCACCTGTTCTGGCACGGACCCTGCCTCGAGTGCATGGTCGTCCTGACCGTGGCGGCCATGGCCACCGAGCGTGCAGTCGTGGGCTCCTGCATCATCCAGCTCCCGCTTCGCCGGGCCGTTGCCGTGGCCAAACAGGCCGCCACCATCCAGAGCCTGAGCCGGGGCCGGATGATCCTCGGTGTCGGCGTCGGGAGCCACCCCGGTGAGTACGAACAGGTCGGGGCCGCCTACCACTCGCGGGGCCACGATCTCGACACGGGCATCGGCGAGCTCCACCGGGCCTGGCGCTCGGGCGACGGAGAGACCGCGGGCGACACGAACTCGACCGATCCCACCGAGCGCTACCTGCAACTTCCCGCACCGTCGCCGGTTCCGGTATGGGTGGGCGGCTCGTCGAATGCTGCCTTGCGCCGCGCCGCCCACCGGGCGGACGGCTGGATGCCCCTGTTCCTGAGTGTCGACGAATACGGCGACGCCGTCGAACGGCTCGGCAAGGAGGTCGACGCCTCGGGACGCCCCTCCGGTGCCGTCACGCCGGCCATGGTGCTGTTCGTGTCGATCGACGACGATGTCGATCGGGGGAGGTCGGCGGGAACCGAATGGATGGGCTCCCTCTACGGACTGCCGCCCAAGGCGTTCGAGCGCCACCTGGTCGCCGGCACGGCCGAACAGGTCGCCGGCCGGGTGGCCGAGTACCAGGCTGTCGGCGCTGAGCACGTGGCCATCTACGTGACCGACGACCGGCCCATCGACCAGTTCGCACGCCTCATGGCGGCACTGCCCGCCGCAGGCGTCCCCACCGAGCACTGACCGGCAGAGACGAGGACTCCATGGATCGCAACGCACAGATCATCGGCACCGCCACCACTCCCATGCAGCGCCGGGACCTCACCATCGAGGCCATGTCCCACCAAGTCGTCGATCACGCCCTGGCCGACGCCGGGCTGACCCCCGATCAGGTCGACCTGGTGGTCTTCGGGAACGCCACCGCCGGCCGGCTCCTCAATCAGGCCTGCATCCGGGGCCAGAGCTTCCTGCTCGACGCCGGGCTCCGCAACGCCGGCATCATCAACGTCGACAACTCGTGCGCCAGCGGGGCCTCCGCCCTGCACCTGGCCACGCTGGCCACCCTCGGCGGGGCCGGCACCGTCCTGGCCGTGGGCGTCGAGAAGATGTGGACGGGCCATCGGCTCGAGACGTTGGCCGGTATCGAGGACGGGGTGCCCGAGGTCGACCGTGAGTTCATGCACGGCCACTGGGAGAATCCGTCGGGCTCGGTGCTGATGGCCCTCAACGCCAAGTGGACCCTCGAGCACATGGAGGCGTGGGGCACCACCGTCGAGCAGATCGGGGCGGCGGCGGTCAAGGCTCGCAAGCACGGCGCCCTCAACCCCCACGCCCAGTTCCAGAGCGAGGTGACCCTCGCCGAGGTACTGGCCTCTCCGGACATCGTGCCCCCGTTGACGCGGCTGATGTGCTCGTCCTTCACCGACGGGGCGGCCGCCGTCGTCCTCACGCTCGAGGCCCGTGCGGGAGCACCGAGGATCCTGTCGAGCACCGTCCGCTCCGGCAACGGCGAGATCGACTACCACGACCGTCTGGCGGAGACGGCGGCCGCCGCCTGGGACGCGTCCGGGGTCGACCCGGCGGACGTCGACATCGTCGAGCTGCACGATGCCACCAGCGCCGAGGAGATCTGCGCGCTGGAGTCACTCGGGTTCTACAAGCCCGGTGACGCCGGGGCGGCCACCGCCGCCGGCGACACCACCATCGGGGGCGCGGGTGTGACCGTCAACACCAGCGGCGGCCTGGTCAGCCGGGGGCACCCCCTGGGGGCCACCGGCATCGCCCAGGTGGTCGAGCTCGCCGCCCAGCTCCGCGACGAGGCAGGTCCTCGCCAGGTCGAGGGGGCCCGGTTGGCGGTGGCCGCCAATACGGGTGGCATGATCGGGTCCCATGCAGGCACCACCGACGCGGCGTTCATCGGCATCCATGTCCTCGAGGCGGGCTGAGGCATGATCGGCCGCGGAGGCGTCATCACCGGCCACGGCATCGCCGTGCCCGACAAGGTGGTCACCAACGAAGACCTGTCCCTGACGCTCGACACCAACGACGCCTGGATCCAGGAGCGGACCGGCATCCGGGAACGTCGGATCGGCGGCACCACCTCGGGCCTGGCCATCGAGGCGGGCCTGGCCGCCCTGGCGAAGGCCGGGCGCCGACCCGACGAGATCGACGCGGTCATCCTGGCCACGACCACCCCCGACCAGATCGTCCCGGGCACGTCAGCCACCGTGCAGGACGGGATCGGCGTCACCGGGGGCGCCTTCGACGTCAACGCCGCGTGCTCCGGATTCGTCTACGCACTCACCGTCGCCCACGGGATGCTGGCCATCGGTGCCGAACGGCTGCTGGTCATCGGGTCCGAGACCCTCTCCAAGATCACCGACTGGGACGAGCGCTCGGTCTCGATCCTGGTGGGCGACGGTGCCGGTGCCGTGGTGCTCGAGGCCGTCGACGGTCCCGGCCAGCTGCTGAGCTTCAAGCTGGGGGCCGACGGGTCGCTGCGCCACCTGCTCAAATGCGACCACGGCGGCTACCTCTACATGAACGGCAAGGAGATCTTCCGCAAGGCGGTGGCCGTGGTGGTCGAATCGTCACAGCAGGCCATCGCCGAGGCCGGACTCACCCCGGACCAGATCGACGTCGTCGTGCCCCACCAGGCCAACCTGCGGATCATCAGCGCGGCGTGCCACCGCCTGGGGATCCCCGAGGAGAAGGCGGTGGTGGTCATCGACCGCTACGGCAACACCTCGTCGGCGTCGATCCCGTTGGCCCTGGCCGACGCGCTCGACACCGGCAGACTGCAGCAGGGCCAGCATGTGCTCCTCACCGGATTCGGTGGCGGCATGACGTGGGCCAGCGCCGTGCTCAAGTGGGGCGGCTGAGTTCCGATAGGACGGCTATGACGGATTCTCCTACAGACGCGCCCTCGCTCGTCGTCCTGGCCGCCGGCATGGCCCGTCGCTACGGCGGCTGCAAGCCGCTCGCCCCCATCGGGCCCCACGGCGAAGCCGTCCTCGACCTCCTGGCGAGCGATGCCGTGCGGGCCGGATTCGGCCGCATCGTGCTCGTCCTCCATCCCGAGACCGGCCCGGCCATCCGCTACCACGTGCAGCAGTGCTGGCCAAAAACGGTGGATGTGGCCTTCGCCGAACAGCGGCTCCCGCTCGGCACCGTGCACGCCGTGCTGGCCGCCGAGGAGGCACTGGGCGGGGCGGAATCGTTCGCCGTGTCCAATGCCGACGACGTCTACAGCGAGGCGGCGATGGGCATGCTGGTCGACCAGCTCACGTCGTCCACCGCCGAACACGTGCTGGTCGGCTACCAGCTCCACAACACGGTGGCCACCGACGACCCGGTGACCCGGGGGATCTGCACGGTGGGGAGCACCGGCCTGCTCGCATCGCTCGACGAACGCCGCCAGGTCCACACCGACCCGGCCTCCGGCGGGTTCGTCTCCGACGACGGGCTCGAGCCCCGGGAGCTCTCCGGTGACCTGCCTGCCTCCGTGAACCTGTGGGGCTTCCAGGCGGATATCTGGAAGGTGCTCCACCTGGCCATGGACGCCTCCGGCCTCGACGAGGAGGCGCTGCTCGCACAAGTGGCGACGGGCGCCGAGGTGCCGAAGGCGGAGGTGCTGCTGCCCGAGGTGATCTCGACCATGGTGGCCGACGGGACGGGCCTGCCGGTGCGGGTGGTGACCACCGACGCCAAGTTGGTGGGGGTCACCCACGCCGCCGACCTGCCCGTCGTCAGCGCCGAGCTGGCCCGCCAGATCGCCTGGGGCGTCCGTCCGGCCGGCCTGTGGGACGGAGCGGCCTGAGCCGCTTCCCGTCCAACCGTCGGATCAGGCGGCGGCCGAGCCCTCGGCGATCTCGAAGTTGTGGGAGGCAGCCCGGGCCACGAACTGGACGTACCCGCCGGACAGGAACTCACCGTGCTCGGCGAACAGGCCCGCCTTGTCCAGCGTCCGGTGCAGCTTCCGCAGCCCTTGGTAAGGGATCGTCGGCAGGACATGGTGCTCGAAGTGGTACTCCATCCGTGCGCCGAGCAGGTGGTTCTGGATGATGCCGGCGGCACTCGTGCGAGCAACCCACCGCACGACCCTCGGGTCGCGCAGTGCGGGATCGAAGTGCTCGGCGATGTTCTTCAGGCGTTGGGTCATCGGGTAGATGCACACGATCGGCACCAGCCAGAAGGCCACGTAGAACACGATGCCCGACAGGACCCCCTGGAAGACCATGAACTGGCCGAGCACCACGAGTTGGGTGACGGCCTTGCCGACGAGCAGCACGGGCCGGCTGAGGACGCCGCCGGGCGCACCGTCCTCCGTCGAGGCGCCAGACACGAGAGTGGTCGCCCTGCGGAACGCCGTGATGCCGGCGAGGTCCTGCAGGACGCGGCCGGCCAGCGCCCCTCGGCGGGCGGGCACGAGGTAGGCGGGCCGGTCCGGATCGCGCTCGCTCCCGAGGTAGCGGTGGTGCAGTCGATGGGTCGGGCGGTACTCCTCCACCGAGTTGATCGTCCAGAAAGCGGCCCCCCAGTTCGTGACCTGGTCGTTCCTCTTCCGGGAATCGGCCAGGCATCCGTGGGAGCCCTCGTGGATCATCACACCCAGGGCGTTGACCCGGGTGCCGATCAGCGGGACCAGGACCACGCCACAGATCACCGCCCACGGGAGCGGCAGCCGGGGGAGGAGGTTGGCGGCGCACAGGAGGACGGCGATCTCGACCCAGATCACGACCAGGGCGACCGCCGTGTCGGTGGGTGACGGCTGGCCGAGCGCCTTCAAGCGCTCGGCGTCGACGATGGCCGCGATCTGCTCGCGCCAGTACTTCTCCTTGGAGAGAGCCAGATCTTCCCCACGCGCCATGCACTACCCCCAGGACCCTGAACCCGCTAATTGTACAGTACGATTCCGAATCCAATCAATCGGATGGGAACAGCGATGCCCGGGCTCCGCTAGCCCGTCGACCACGCGGTATCCCGGGCACAGGGGGCTAACCATGGACGAGGGAACGACCGCAGCCTGCCCGATCTGCGGCTCCGCCCGGACCCGCCCCTTCCGGTCCGACGTGTTGGACCTCGAGTACGCCGTGGTGCCGCCGCGGCCCTTCATCGTCCAGAAGTGCGGTGAGTGCGAGTCGGAGTTCCTCTCCCCCCGGCCGACCGAGGAGGAGCTCCCACCGTTCTACCCCCCCGACTACCACGCCTACAGCGAGAACCACGGACGCATCGCCCAGCAGCTGGTTAATGCCCGGGCGCGCTCGCGGGCCAAGTTCTACGGCGGGCTCATCGAGCACCGGCCCGGTCGCATCTTCGACGTGGGGTCGGGCGACTGCCGCCACTTCGACGAGCTGCGCCGCTACATCGACCTCGAGTGCGCCGGCATCGAGATCCAGCCGGAGATCGCCGCCAAAGGCAGGGCGCTCGGCTACGACATCATCGAGGGGACCCTCGAGACCAGTGACCTGAGCGGCCACCTCGGCACGTACGACGTCGTGTCAATGAACCACGTGCTCGAGCACGTGGTGCAGCCCCGGACCATGCTGGAGCGGGCCTACGACCTCCTGCGACCGGGGGGTCACCTGATCGGTCAGCTCCCGACCGTCTCCTCGTGGGAGGCCCGCCTGTTCGGACGGAACTGGTGCGGGTACCACTACCCACGCCACTTGCAGATCCCCTCGAAGCAGGGCCTCGCCCACCTCCTCGAGGACGTGGGCTTCCGCGACGTCGTGATCCGTACGGCCCCGCACATTCAGACGGCGACCTCGCTCCAGAACACGCTTGTCCGGTGGGGGTGGCACCCGCGGATGGAGCACGGCAAGACGCCTGCGTACAGCGCACTGCTGCTGCTTTCCCTACCCTTCGAGACCGTGGCCTGGGCATTCGACCGCGGTGGGATCATCGACTTCCAGGGCCATCGATGACCTCGGGGCGCTTGGATCGCGCCGGGCGCTCCTAGCGGTCGTGAAGCCGGCTGAGCAGATTGAATCGCCCGTTCGCCCAGATCGCCGATGCCGAGGTCGGACCCGAGGACCCCGGGTACCGGCATTCGACGGGTGAGTGGATGCTACGGTCGATGGCGGACGTGATTCCGTTGACGGTTGCACCGGGGGGTGCACCCCACCCGCCGGACTGCGGGGACAACCCACGAACGACGTTCGCCGGATCGACCACAGCACCGGCTCGCGAATAGGAAGAGGGGGCAGCATGACCAGCACTCGCGATGCTCGACACCGGCTGCCTAGCCGCGCACCGATCCCGTCGACCTGCCCGAGGTCCGTCCGGTGACCACCCACGAACTGCACGGGACCGAGAAGCCCGTCCTCGATTTCGATCGGCTCGATCAGCACATCGACGAGTTGCGGGCGTCCTATGCCTCGGCGTCGCCCTATCCTCACATCGTCTTCGAAGACTTCCTCGACCCCGATGCACTCGGCCAGGCAATGGCGGAGTTCCCGCCGATCCATTCGCCGGAATGGAACGCTTACGTCCACACCAACGAGCGCAAGCTCAGCCGCACCGATCCGGAAACGTGGGGGCCGATGCTCCAGCGGATCCTCCGTGAACTCAACTCGCCGCGCTTCGTCGAGTTCGTCGGCCAACTCATCGGGGTGGACGACCTGATGCCCGACGCGTCCCTCGAAGGTGGTGGGTTACACCAGTCGACCAGGGGCGGGTACCTCAACATCCATGCGGACTTCACCGTGCATCCGGCCCATCGGCAGTGGCAGCGTCGTGCCAATCTCCTGCTCTACTTCAACGAGGACTGGAAGCCGGAGTACGGTGGCGACCTCGAACTGTGGAGTAGGGACATGAAGCAGTGCGTGAAGAAGGTCAGCCCCGTCGCCAACCGCGCCCTCATCTTCACCACCGACATCGACACCTTCCACGGGCACCCCGAGCCCATGACGTGTCCGGAAGGCATGGCGCGGCGCTCACTCGCCCTCTACTACTTCAGCCAGGAAATCGACCCCCGGGTCCGTTCCACCGAGTACCGGGCCCGACCCGGTGACGGATTCCGCTCGGTGTTCATCTACGGCGACAAGCAGCTGCTCCGGACGTACGACTGGGCCAAGCGGCGCCTCGGGCTGTCGGATGAGACCGCCTTCAAGCTGCTGGCCGTGCGCGACCGCATCCGGCGAAAGGGCGCCAAGGACTAGTGGTCGACGCACCCACTCTGGTCGGGGGGCCGGTTGCGCTGGAGACCGAGGACCGGATGGTGGACCCGGAAGTCGAGTTGCCGCACCCGACCCTCGACGTCAGCCGACGCAGACGATGAAGGCGGGCACATCGACGATGCAGAATCTGCAAGACCCGGCGGTCGTGGATCCCCCCGGCCCGGGGGAGCAATCGACGGCCACCCGGGCAGGTCCACGATCTTGGTTCCTCGACATGCTGGGCGTGTCGTGGGTCGTGGTCGCCGGCATCGCCGTACTGGTCCCAGCGCTGGCCCATGGCATCCACCTCGGACCGTTCGATCTGATGTCGCAGTTGGGACTGTCGAAGATCGACCACCTGTCCCAAGCCGGACAATCGAAAATCCACGCGGCCGCGGCCAACGTCTACTTCCACGACCAGGTCACTGCGATCATGCCCTGGACGACACTCGCATCGACCCAGGTTCACCACGGTCTCCTGCCGTTGTGGAACCCGTACGGCGGATTGGGTATGCCACTTTCGTTCAACTGGCAGTCGGCCACGTTCAGCCTGCCGGCACTCGTCGGATACCTCGTTCCGGCCCAGTTCTCCTACACCGTCACGGTGATCGTCACCGTGATCGTAGCGGGGACAGGCGCCTACTTCCTCGGGCGGGTACTCCACCTCGGGGTTCTGGGAAGCGCCATGGTCGGCACCGTGTTCGAGCTCAGCGGACCGTTCATCGGGTGGCTCGGGTGGCCGCACGCCGCGGTCATCTCGTGGGCTGGCTGGCTGTTCGGTGCCGCTCTGCTCATTGCGCGTGGAGGTCGTCGAGCCGGCAGTGTCGCCCTGTTTGCCGTGGTTTTTGCCTTCGCAGTGTACGCCGGACAACCTGAGATCTTGGCCATGCTACTGCTCTCCCTCGGCGTGTTCCTGATCGTCCTGATGGTCCAGACGGCATGGCGTGAAGGGGCCCGGTCGATCCTCCATCCGGTTACCGATCTGGCAATCGCTACGGTTTGCGGGGGAGCGCTTGCCGCCCCCCTCGCCCTCCCCGGACTCCAACTCGCCAACCGGTCCGTGCACACCAAGGTCAGCCCGGTACCGCCCCTTCCACTGCACGATCTTCTGTACCTGGTACTTCAGGGGTTCGACGGACTCCCCGTTGCGGGGAGTCAGATGTTCGGGCCGTGGGGCTTCTTCTATATCGGTGCCTATGTCGGCGTGATCGCGGTGGTGCTGGCCATTGTCGCGATCGTGCTCCGTCGTCGCTCCCCGGAGGTCGTGGCATTTGCCGCCACTGCGATTATCACCGGTGGAATCGCATTCGCTTCTTTCAGCCCTTTCCTGGTGTCGCTCATAGATCATCTTCCCGTCGTGGGCACTACTCCGGCGCGTTTCTTGTTGGCGATGGCTCTTCCCGCGTCTGTTCTGGCCGGTGTGGGGATCGACGTACTTGCTCACGGAGAGCGGGATCGAGCGTGGCGATGGACCGGTTCCGGCTTCGCCGTGGCCGGAGTTGTGTTGATCGCTCTGTTCTTCAATACCGTCGTCCACGGTCACCTCAGCGCGGTGGACCATCAGATCCGGACTCGGAGCTTCATCTGGCCAGCCATCGAAGTGCTCGTCGGCCTTGCAGCGGCAGTGGGCGTCGTCCTCGCTCATCGGCGCCAACATGGTGATCCTCCGATGTTCGCCAGTGGAGGGAAGACCACCGAGATCGCCTCGCAGAGTCCACTTCGCCTGGGCCCGGCCCGATGGGCAGGGCTCGGACTGCTGGCCTGCGAGACGGTGTTTCTCGTCACCGCCGGCGCACCTTTGTGGTCTTCAAGCTCCACGTTTTACGCCCCCACACCGGCCGTCACTGCCCTTCAGCGGGCCGTCGGTTCCTCAGTGGTGGGTTTGGGTTTGAGCAAGCCCGGCTACTTATGCACCAAGCTGGGGATCACTCCCAATGTCAACGACGTATACGCTGTCCACGAGCTGGCAGTCTACGATCCTACGGTACCCAGGAAATACTTCACCGCCCTCCAGGGTCGCCCCGGAGTGTCCGCAGGCAATGCTGCATTCAACGATTACTGCCCAACTGTGACGACGGTCTCCCTTGCCCGTCTGTACGGAGTCTCATACATTCTCGAGCCCGCAGATGTTTCTGGCCCCGCAGGTACAGAGTACGTGGGCCCGATCGGAAACGAGGGTCTCTATCGCGTACCCCGGTCGTATCCGGCAACCCTCACGGACCTCGGGGCCGGGGGGCAATTGCCAAGTGCCGATGCCCAGGGCACACCAATTACGGTTGTCGATCCCGACCCGGCCAAATGGAAGATGGTGACCAGTTCCACCACCCCACAGGTGCTCAGGCTGCGCCTCAACAACGTTCCGGGCTGGCATGCTTCCATCGACGGCAGACCACTTCAGTTAAGGCCATTCGCGGGGATCATGCTCCAGGCCGACATACCCCCAGGCCACCATGTCATCGAGCTCCACTACTGGCCCGCAACCTTCAGCATCGGGATCGTTCTTGCCGCCTGCAGTTTGGCCGGCTTATCGGCCGCACTCATTGTCGGCGGGTTACGCCGGCGTAGGAAGACGGCACTGACTTCTGATCTGACAACACCGGTGTCCTCGGAATACCGATGACAGGCACGCAGGACACAACTTTCGACAACGGGGGTCGCCTCTGCGGACAGCGACTGTGGATCGTGTGTCCCAGCTACGGTGACGTCGTCTCATTTCGGATACTTCGTGGCCACATCTTCGAAGCTGTGGAAGCGTCCATAAGCCTTCAGCTTCTCTCCATCCAATTCGTCATCGTCGACGACACCGGAGGCTTCGACCCCGAAATTGCCGAGTTGCATTCCCTCGACGACGTCAGGGTGGTGACCCTTCCCTTCAACGTGGGTCACCAGCGAGCCATCGTCTGCGGCCTGCGGGTCATCCTTCCCGACCTGGACGACTCAGATCTCATCGTGACCATGGATGCCGACGGAGAGGACCGCCCCGAGGATCTTCCGCGCCTGTTGGCACCTCTGCTCGAAGCTCCCGCTCAGAACGGACGGTTGTGCGTGGCCCGCCGGACGAAACGAGAGGAATCGCTGCGCTTCCGTATCATGTACTTCTTCTTTCGCACCCTCTTCCGGATCCTCACTGGAACAACTGTACGCAGCGGCAACTATGCCGCCTATCGAGGCTGGCTCGCACGCAGAATCTTGTTGCACCCCTATTTCGACCTCTGCTATTCCTCCACCCTGGTGAGCCTGGACATTGGCGTCACGCCGGTTCCGTGCGCACGCGGGAAGCGATACGCCGGCCGCTCTCGAATGAACCTGCTGCGCCTCTTCATGCACGGCACTCGGATGCTCATGCCCTTCACGGACCGCATCGCTGTTCGAGCACTGGCCGCGTTTACGGCGATCTTCGGTACAGGTCTCATTCTCTCGTTGGCGGTCGTCGCGATTAGGGTGTTCACGAGGGCTGCTGTCCCCGGATGGGCAACCGCAACTCTGCTGGGTATTCTGATTCTCTCGTTTGTTGCCCTGGGCAACTTCGTCGTGCTCTTTGTTGTCTTCTCGCATTCGCGGGGTATCTCACTGGCCGGACTGGAGGAAGGACTTGACGGAAGCGCTCGAGGCACATCTGCGCCGACAGATTGAACATTCCCGAAGGTTCTTCTGGCAACGGTTGCGGTGGCGCGCTGTCCGGAGCTACTTGCCAACCGACTCGGCATTCGATTTGGTCGATGTGGGAGCTGGAGCGGGACTGCTCGGTGACTTCCTGTCACGAGACCGGCCCAGGGCCACCTATGAGTTCGTCGAACCCATCGAGTCGCTCCGGCAGTTCCTACGTGACCGCTACGGTGACCAAGCGGACGTTGCGGACCATTCGGACTTCGAAGATGCCAGTTTCGTCACCCTCCTTGATGTTCTCGAGCATCAGGAGGACGATCAAGCCTTCATGGCCGAGCTTGTCGGGAAGATGCCACCTGGCTCGATGCTCCTGCTCACTGTGCCCGCACTCCAGAAACTCTGGTCCGACTGGGATGTGGCTCTCGGTCATTTCCGCCGTTACGACAAGAATTCGCTCCTCCGTTCCGTCGAAGGTTTGCCGCTCATCATCAACGAGATGAGTTTTCTCTTCCCTGAGATGGTGCCGCTAGGCATCCTGCGTGCACGCAGGAAGAATGCAAAGGCGCAGGGCGAGGACGCTGAATTCCCTGACCTGCCCGGACCCGTGAACGACCTGCTCTACGGGCTTGGCACCGCTTCATTGGCACTTCGACACAGATGGAGGACGGGCACCTCGCTCTTCGTGGCGGCGACGGTGACGGGTGGCTGAACCATCTCGCCCTCCTATCCACTTGGTGGCCCAGCGGTTGGGCGACAGATCCGATGACCAGCGACTCCGCCAGTCGATGAGCCGTCAGGGCCCGACATCAGCCAATTGGCTACGGGATGCGACTGCTTGATCCGTTCGTCGGTGTCGGTCAGAGACAGCTGGTGTCGACCCGGAGCCAAATGGTGCCAGTCATGCTGTGCCGCCGCCATACTGACCGCGGTTCCAATACCACTCTTTAGGGGCGCTTCGGATCTGAGAGCGGCCGAAGATGCGCCGCGAGGACGAAGGTGGCCGTCACCGGGGCCTGATGTCCTCCACACCCACGGTGCCCGTCCACGTCGAGACCGACCCGGTGGCGATGAACGAGATGTTGGTCGGACTTCTTGGGATGGTCGGGCTCGGAAGACCAATTCTGCTACAAATTCGCGGCATTCCCGCTTGAATGTAGGCTCCGCCGACGGCGTATTCCTTCGAAGGTCACGCCGATCACGAGACAGAAGAAGCTGGTTGCCGCCAGCGCAAGTCCAGCCGTGAATGTCTGAGGCCAATAGCGCAGCTCGATGTCATGACGACCGCCTGGGATCCGAGCCTGGAGCATGATCTGAGCAAATGGGACCAAGGTCAATGGGCGCCCATCGATCGTCGCCCGCCATCCAGGAACATTTGTCAGGCGAAGCCTCAGATCCTGCGGAGTTTTCGCGTCGGTGGAGATCTTCCAAGATGCTGCGCTTGGGTGGACGACCGAGATCGGAGTTCCTGGGGCGTCAACGGCGGGCAGCACTACTCCGACGGACCGGAGGGGAATCGGGGTCAGTGTGGCTGCAGCCGCACCGGGCATCCGGTACAGATCTTCATCCCGGATCCGCATTACGAATTGCCCGCCTTGCGGACCCGCCACCCCCTGTCGCTGGAGAACGTATCCGACGCCATAGAGGTCTGCCTGAGCAATAGTGTCTATCTGGGGACAATAGTAGAAGAAATGGCTAATACCGGCGGCAGAGTGATTCTGTGATGCCCACGAAGTGAAGTATGCATTTGGAACCAACGGATCATAAACTGCCAACTGTTGAACACCAAATGCCACATTGACATTAGGAGGTATTCCTAAGCCACCATGCTTCAAAAAGCAGCCGCCGAAGCTGGGCGAGCCGCCACTGGCAAATCCAACTACTGATGATCCGACCGTTTGCTTGAGCGTAACTTCTGCTGCCGTGGGAGTCAGAGGCCTCGGATTTGAACTACCAATCCAAACGGGGATTGCAGCAACGATGAGCACCGAAGTTTCACTGATAAGTAGGACGGCAGCTACCCATCTCCGGGATGAAGACCAACGAGATGGATCGACGAGACTTGCATCACGTCGACGGCGTCGATAGTCCATCGACAAGAGCAAGAGGGTCACAAGCAGTCCGAATAGTGCTCCCGCCATCGGATAGATGAAACTGTGAGTTCTCATGGCAAGAGTTTCGTAGGGTGGGAGATGCGATCTGCTGGTGGCCCATATCACTAAGAGGAGAATAAAGGTGCCAGCAAACCCCCAGAAAAGCAATCGAACGAACCGAATGCCTTGCGAACGCATCAATGCATCCAATCCAAAGCCACCCAATACGGCCAAGGCCAGGGCCATTGGGAGAGTTGCGCGGTGCCACAGCACATGACCCACAACCGGCAGGTGGTTCAGCTCTGCGCCAAGTGGGCCGAACAATCCGAGAACTGTCATAGTGACCGCGGCTGCGGCAATCCCGCTCACTGCGGGCACTCTCCAGTAGACCGCGGCCGCGGTGACTCCCAGGACAAGCGCGATAGTTCCAATATATGCAGCGGAATTTATGGCGACAATTCCGTCAAACTCCGGAACGAGTAGGTAGACGAACGAATGTAATGCGTCCGAAACGTTTCCGTGCTGATTTCGGATTGAGACGGATGCAAGCTGAAGTCCGGGAAGTATCAGTGGAGCACCGAGAGCCGCCCCGGCTCCTGTTGCAAGCGCTAGATCCAATACTGGGCGAAGGACCAGGCGCCGCCCCTTGGCCAGGCGAACGTGCGCAATGAAGCTGAATGCAAGAAATACCCCTAATGCCAATCCGAATAGAAGCAAGATCTCCGGCTGGCCGGCATAGATCGCGCACGCCCATACGATTGCCAGGAAGAAGATGTTCCCGGCTCGATGCTGACCTCGTACGACGAGAATTGCTGCGGCAAAGAGCCATCCCCCCCAGGATGCGACTGTCGCATGCGGCCAGCCCAACCACAAGAAGAGCGGTCCGCTGAGTTCGAACACGGTACCGATCAATGCGGACGGAATCACCCCTAGCCGGAGGACTCGGCCGAGAAAGTACCCGCCAGTACCTGCGACCACCAGGGTGACCAGGACCTGCACGGTGTAGGCGAACCGCAACGGTACCAAGTAGCCAATCAGCGAGGAGACACTGAAAGTAGCCGACTGCCAATTAAAGGCAAGTGGCATCCCGAGTGCGCTGTACTGATTCCACAATGGCAGTTGAAAGTGATGAACTTGCTGCCATGCCAAAGTCGTCCAGGGGATGATCGCGTCCACCTGATCAGCAGCGAATGGATGGGCAACCGGAACACCGTGTCTCGTCGACAGCCCGATCCCCGAGAGTATGGATTCAGGGCCGAGCGACGTGCCATGAGTTAGGGCTGGCGCCATCGCAACAAAGGCTGCCGCCACAACCCAGAGCACTCCTCCTAGCTCTGACGCCCATTTGGACCGACCATTGGTGCGAACTGAGCCTGCATCGAACGGGGCGTCAGCACAATTCTCTCCTATTTCATCGACTATCGCCATTGGCTGCCCGCCTTCGTCATTAGGTGCGGCTGATGGTACACGTCGATCTACCGCCGATCTTCCAATTGGATCGGAGAAATGACGCCCCCTTCGGAGATCCCGGGAGTGTCCGTTGCGAGTAGGTCCCAGTTGGCCATGCAGGCGTAGACCGGTGAGCGAATCCAGCATTTCCGCTAGGACGTTCAGTCGAGCGCTCCACGCTTGACCCTCTTGATCAAGTCGTTGACCGCAACGGTCGGTCCACGGCTGACCGGAGCCAGATGACAGACGAGCCAACTTCGGTCCCGACCTGTCGTCCTATGGACGATCGTCGCATGAAGTCCAGGTCGCCGAGCCGCCGAACGACCTGTCAGTTGCCAATCAAGCTCCAGCGGGAGCGCTGATCACGTGTAACTTTGGATACACAGCCAAGGGCATCCGGAGCCAGCGAACTGCCATGAACACCGGGTACCACTTCCGCCAGTCGAAGCCTTCAGGGTCCACCAGCTTCGCTTCGCATGACCCGAACCGTTCAGTGAGCACTCGCTCGTAGAACGCACGCGAGTACACGACCACGGGCGGCTGCCCAAATCTCGCCAGGAACCACTTGGTCACGGGTAGGAGAGCTCGTTGGACGGGCATCCAGGCCGGGGCGGGGCAACCTTCGAAGATATAGAGGTGGCCGCCCTCACGTAACAATCGTTGGGCACGCTCAATCGCCTCTACCACCCGAGCTTCACACTCCTGCCAGTTTCCCTGCGGAGTGTGGTGCAACATGAGCGGAAAGACGATTGTGTCGAAACGTTCCTCGGCGAACTCATGGTGGTAGAAGTCGCCCACGATGCCCTTGGCATCGACTGGGCAATAGCTCTTGAGCATCTCGGAGGACAGGTCCAGAACCGTAAGGGTCTTCAACTGATCACCCCATGAGAAGAAGTCCCAGATGCCTCCGACAGATAAAACATCACCACGCACCGCCGAGTTCAGAACGCGGGCAGCTTCTTCATCTAGCTCGCGAGTCATGGCTTTCAGCGACTCGTACTGGTGCGTCTCTTGTTGGCGGTCAAAGAACGTCCGCACCCCATCCGAAGGCACGTTCTCAGTCATTGGGATCCTTTCGATTCACCAGTGCCGAGGAAAAGCGATGATGGAGTCAAGCGGCGCTTCCCCTGCCCAGTGGTCCGTCTGCGAAATTGACTGAAGCGGTTGGTCCGATCGTTCCGGGCCCACCTCTGGTGAAGTGTCGGCAGCGATCAACTCAACGTTATCCTCGACGCACCACGAGGATCTACCGTATGGCAGATCGCAGTGCTTGAGGTGTCCTTCAGGGACATGCCTCGAGCCCCGAACAGTTGATCCCTGGTACGCCCGTACTCACCATGTTGCCTGCTGCGTCACGGACTACCGAATTCGGGCTCATCCGAATTTCGGGAGTAGAACCCTCTCTGCGTTCGATAGTCCTTCGAAGGCAAGCATGTGTTTGAGACTCAATTCGAGATCTGACCACCGACCCGAATCAATCGCAAACTATGCGGTCCCTTCCTCGTTGCTTCCATCCCCTGTTGTAGTTGGTGGCCCTGAAAGGACCTGGGCGGCTGAATCGTAGGTTGCCACAACAACCGGGGCCGCTTCCTTCGGCCGACGGAGTCGGTATGCCCAGTATCCCGCGGCGACAAAAGCCGCAATGGCAATCACCGCAGCCACAGCGCCTCGCTTGTGGTAGTGACCGTTGGCGCGGTGCTTACCCGGGATGAAGCTTGGCAATGAATGGATGGGGACGGTCAGATACTCCACGGCCACGATCGCAGCCACCACGCCCAGGATTGTAAGTAGAATGATACCGAGCCACTTCATGGGCCAGACTGTAGCGGACATTCATGAACTACGGCGGACGGCACCAGCAGGCTGCGTACTTGCCAATCCGGCCCTAGCCGTCACCATGGTTACGCTGCCAGGTCCGTTCGCCTGGAAGGTGCCGAAACCTCAGTGAGGCACTTTGCATCCTCAATTCTGACGAGATCGTGTTGATGCACTTTCGCTGACACCACTTCCCCACGTACGCTATCGACAACAGACGCGGAGATTGGGGGGTTGTGTCCGAATGACCGTCGAAAAGAGAATTGGGATTCTGGTAGTCGCCTACAACGCGGCGGCGACGCTTGCCAAGACCCTCGATCGCATACCAGCAGAGATTCGTTCGGATATTCGGGAGATCATAGTCAGCGACGATCACAGCCAAGATTCGACCTACCTCGTCGGTCTGGGATACCAGCAGATCTCCGACCTTCCGATCACGCTCATCAGGCAACCGCAAAATCTGGGTTATGGCGGCAACCAGAAAGCTGGGTACGAGGTTGCGATCGAGCATGGACTGGATATCGTGGTCATGCTTCACGGTGACGGCCAGTACGCTCCGGAATCCCTGCCTGAAATGGTCGGACCGCTGTTGGCCGGTGAAGCAGATGCCGTGTTCGGATCTCGCATCATGATCAAGGGGGCGGCTCGCAAAGGAGGGATGCCCCTCTACAAGTACGTTGGAAATCGAGTGTTGACGCGGTTTGAAAATGCGGTCCTAGGCACTCACCTCTCGGAATTCCATTCGGGCTACAGAGCCTATTCCGTTGACGCTCTGAAGCAGATCCCGTTCCAGCAGAACTCGAATGGTTTCAACTTCGACACGCAGATCATCATCCAGATGCACGACGCCGGCATGCGGATAAAGGAGATTCCGATCCCCACGTTCTACGGCGATGAGATCAGTTACGTCGCAGGCATGGAGTACGCAGCCGACGTCACCAAGGACGTGATCGGGTATCGACTACAGAAGGCCGGATTTGGCGATGGCAGCCGAGTCACCGTCAAAGAAGAGTACGAGCTGAAGCCCAATGAGGACAGCTCCCATGGTCGCATTTCCATGTTGCTGGGTTCACGGCCTCCGAGCAAGATCCTGGATCTCGGATGTTCTAGCGGTCTCTTGGCCGAGCGGCTTCGTGACATGGGGCACTACGTCACAGGCGTGGATGTCAACGAATTCGAAGGTGTTGGCGAGCGAACTGGTGCCTTCTTCAAGGCCGATCTCAATCAAGGTATCCCTCCTGACGTGGGCACCGGCTTTGATCTGGTTCTCGCCGCTGATGTGCTGGAACATCTTCCTAGGCCTGGTGACTTGCTCGAGGAGATTCGCCGAGTGCTGTCCCCTGACGGCACAGCGCTCATCTGCATTCCGAACATTGCCCACTGGTATCCCCGTTTGCGGTCGATGCTGGGCATGTTCGACTACGACCAGCGGGGAATCCTTGATACCACCCATCTTCGTTTCTTCACCCGCCGAAGCATTCGCAAATTGATCGAGCGTCACGACTATTCGATCTTGCGCCTGGAAGCGGTGGGCTTGCCACTCGATGCCATCGGCCTTGAGGGACACAAGGGTCATTGGGTGCGACTGATCGACAATTTGTTCTCATCTTTATGGCCCACGATGTTCGGTTACCAGTTCATCGTTGAAGTGGCCCCTCGGGTGCATTCGACGATCAATCTCGAATGAGACCGCCGCAAAGGCCTGACGAATAGAGACCGGTACTGCTCTCGCCGGAACTCTTGACAGATCATTCCGAGATGGCGAGCAACACAGCTCGGGCCTGGTGGCCGGCGATCAGCGATCGTTCAGCAGCCTGCGGCACACGGACATGCCTGGTGTTGGCAAGGGTGAGTGAACGACGGTCAATGGAGCCCGCAGGCCCGAGGCGACCGGTGGTTGGGTGTGCACCACGACCGGGGGAACGCTCGATCCCGCCCCGGAGAGCACTCCGGACAGAAGCAAGGTGGACCCCGAGATGACGGTCACTCGGTGCAAGAAGGGATCGGTCGCGACCTTGAGGGGGTACGCCTTTCCGAGTCCTGGTGTCACTCGCGTTCCGGCAATCGGGTACAGCGGGTCGGTGAGGACGAACCGGACTTCCCCATGGCCGGCCGGTCGCACGAGGACGGTGTCCTGACCGACGGTGAGGATCGGGACACCGGCCCCGAGTCTCGACGGCGGGATGTTGAAGGTGACCTCGAACTTGTTGACCATACCGGGGCCCTGCTCCACCGGGATCCACGTGCTGTGTTCCAGTCGCAATCTCGGATCGAGCGACACCGGCTCTCCCGAGGCGAGGTAGAGGCCTGCACAGTCTCCGGCCACAAACACCTCGTTCGCCGGAGCCCAGTACGGGAGTACCGATCCATGCTCGACCTGCCTGGCCAGGGGGTGTCCGGTGATGTCGGAGACTGCCTTGACCGTCCGGAGGTAGTCGGACGCCTGCGCCTGGCTCCATGAACTGGTCGGCGTGAGGGCGAGCCCGATATTGGCCGCCATGCTGAACACTCCGAGAGCGACCAGGGCGGCCAGGGCGGCTCGCTTCCCCCCCCTACGTCGATGCTCCCACCGTCGCCAGAGGTCGACCATGCCGATGGCAGCGCCCAGCACGAGGAACGGGAGGAAGTCACCCAGGAACCGTGGTGCGACGTAGCCCAACACGAAGTCGACCGCGGTCGCCCCAGCAGCCGCGATGAGCGGGATGCGCATCAGTGCGGCCCCCCGCCCGGCCCGCGGTCGGAAGCACACGACGAGACCCAGGCAACTGAGGAGGAAGAGCAGCGGCATCGACGCCGGCACGCTGGCCGTGGGGTACACGATGTCGATGATGTAGCCACCGAACACATGGGGCGGGTTGACGGGGAGCGAGAGGAACGGGAACGTCGGCTGGACCCGCAGCCCGAACGGCTGCAGATAGCCCCACAACATGGTCGGCAGGAAATGGAGGCTGTAGCCCTTGCCGCCGGTGGCGGCCAAGAAGGCTCGCCGGTGGGGATTCACCTGAGTCCAGACCTGATCGGCCAGGGGCAGGCCGCTCAACAAGGTGCCGAACTTCAGCCAGTTGACGAGATTCGACATCGCCAGAGGCACCAGGCCGACCGCCGCCATGGGCAGGGCCCAGCGCCTATGTTCGGCGCCCCCACGCCCGAGACGAAACCACACGGCGATGAGGAGTGCACCCACGATGCACGCCAGCCCCGGCGACGGGCGCTCCAGGGCGCCCGCCAGGACCAACGCTCCGGCCGCTGCCACACGACCCTTGGACGGGCGGTCGAGAATGCCCAGGAACACGAAGAGCGTGGCAACGGTGATGGGGATCATCCAGGCGATGTCCTCGTCGAATACGTGTGGCGCCGAGGCCAGATACAGGATGACGGACCCACCCATGATCGTCGCCACCAACACGCCGAACGACACCGCCTCGGCCCAGCCGAGGACCGCATCACCCCGCAGCAGGATTCGGACCCGCCAGATGAGCAATGAGGAGACCAGGCCGGTCAACAGCCAGGCCACCAGAATCGACGGGGCCGTCAAGTAGCCCATCGAGTGCGGATCGACCAGGATGATCGGGATCCGAACCAGGGAGAGCAGGGGCCCGAAATACGTGTAGGTCCGCCCATCGTGGACGAACCCTTCGATACCAAGGCTTCCCGTCGGAACCCACAAGTGGCCGTGGATGATCGACTGCGCCTGGGTGTCGTAGAAGCCACTCACAAACGGGATCCGGCGCGACAAGGTGAAGGTGCCGGACCACTCATTCGTCAGGATCCACAGAAACGGTACGCTGGCGACGACCACACCGACAACGGCCGACCAGGTGAAACGCCGGCGACTGCTGTCGCTGACCTCCGTGAAACTCTCGCTGGCTTCAGAGACAACGATCTCGCTGGGCCGCGTTACGATCTCTGACCCCACCCCTGGCATCCTCGGATTCTAGCTGTGAGCGACGGTAGGAGAAGTTCAGCACCCCGCCGCGAACCTGGGGCCGGGGTGCTCGGTGCACGATCCTGGTCGAAGTGGCTCGGCGACGCCTACGATGAACAGCTGAATCGCCGGCTGCCGCTACTGTCCGAGGAACCAGGAACTGGTCCGACGGGCCCCATCCTTCACGTCATCGAGCTTGATGGTGGTAGCCCTCCGCAACATCCGGCGACGAGATTCGACCGTGGAGAGCATCAATCCACCGAGGATCACCAGTGTCGACCCGACAATCGCCAGCGGCTTGAAGTCGAGCCCGGTGAACGGCAACTGGGCGGTCGCCGGTTGAGTGCTCGACGTGCTGGTCGCACCCGTGAAGGGAAGAGCGGCGGTGGCGGTCGTGGCGGCGACGGTCCCTGGGACCGACGAGGCCGTGGCGGCAACCTTCGGTGCGATCGTCGTGGTCGTGGTGGAATGCGGTCTGGTGGTGGTCGTTGTAGTTGTGGTGGTGGTGGTGGTGGTGGTGGTCGGGTAACCACAGGTATGAACGCGTTCGCGGATGCCGACCTTGTACACCCACGTCGACGGATTGGACAGCGGACCCACGAGCGCGTCAGCCTGGATCATGCCGCAGAATTTCGGCAAGGGAAGGACCAGCACGCCATGGGTCCCGGTGATGTAGCCGACGCGAGGCTGATGGGGCAACAGCGGCAGGTTCATGTAGAGCATCCAGTGGCAATTCGGAATTGCGGCCGAACAACTGGGGGTGGGAATGACGAGTTTGGCCACCCCGGCAGCATTGTCGAACAGCAGCACCGGATTCGTGGGGGGAGCGGTGGTAGCCCAGGCGGTGCCCGCGCAGAACATGGCGGAACCCGAAACAACCAGAATGAGGGCCAGCGCAGCCACGGCCCGATGGAGCCATCGCCCGATCATGGGTCGGCGCAATTCTGGTCCGCCTCCCAGCACTCGAGTACGCAACCCTGGTACTCCATACCTTGCACTGTAGTCGTGTCCTCGGTTGCCAGTCACTTCGAAAACACCCGTGACCAGGGCATCCTCACAATTGAGTAGATCCGCAACTCATCTCGTCGTGGGACGAAGACCCTTCGGCTCGGCGCTCGCGTCCGGGTCTTCCAGGACGTCACCTCGGGAGGCGTGCAACGGGCCTTGTCGGATTGCGCGACCATTGAGTGGAGTCTTCCCGGGTCCGCCGGGACGAAACTGCTTGTCAGGGCGGTAGCTTGAGGTCGGAGGCTGGTCGTCGATGAGATGGGCCGTGCCGCGTACGGGCCGCTTTCGTCTTCCACTACAGACAATGTCCCCCACTACTGTCACCCGCCGACGGCACGCTGCGCTGCCGCTAGGCCCTGGTATGAACAGGACTCCGATGCTCGCCAGACGAGAACTACCGATGGAGTACGACCGCTGGAACCGCACGTGGGGTGCTCCCTTCGGTCGTCACCAGTTTGCGTCCGAGATGCTCAAACGGGCCGGCACGGCGACACGGGACACCGTGCTCAGGAGCGCCACGATGCGGCGGGCCCGCGGGCCGTTCGCCTTCCAGTGGAACACCGTGACCCGCACCTACGAGTACCCGTGGGCCTATTCCCAGGTGGCGGACCTCGGCCCCTCGCGCATCCTGGAAATCGGCGGCGCGCTCTCGGGGCTCCAATTCGTCCTGGCCAAGGACGGCCACGACGTCCACAATGTCGATCCCTTCCACAACTACGGCAACGGCGCGTACGGCACCGACCCGGTCGCCGAACATGCCTCGCTCAATCGAGCGTTCGGCACCGACGTCCAGCTACACCGGGCGTCACTGCCTGCAGCCGATCTCACCGGCAGCTTCTCCGCGATCATCTCCATCTCCACCCTCGAGCATCTGACTGCCGACGAGGTCAGAGCCACCCTGACCGCCGTCAAACAACTCCTCGCCCCGAAGGGCGTCCTGGTGTTGACTATCGACCTCTTCCTGAATCTGGTGCCGTTCTGCCATCGAACGACGAACGCGTGGGGCCGCAACCTCTCGGTGGCGTGGATCGAGGAGTTCCTCGGCTATTCGATGGTGGCCGGCGACCGGAGGGAGCTCTACGGCTACGCGGAATTCTCGAGCGACGCTATCCTCAGCCGACTGGAGGAGTTCGCCATGAATTTCGATTTCCCACAGATGGCTCAACTGGTCGCGTTCCGGGCTCCTGACTGATGGCGCACCCATCAGCCCAGACCGGGACCGCTGCGCAGCGGTGACGAGTCCCGACGCAGCCTCAGCCCCCATGGTGCGGAGGGGCGCCTTGGTCCCGACCGACCCTCTCGTGTCCGTCTGCGTACTGGTCCTCTCCGACGCCGGATTGGCGATGGACTGCCTCGATTCGCTGGCCCACGCCAGCGGGCGGCACGCGGTGGAGACCGTGGTCGTCGCCAATGGCACACCGGTCGATGCCCGCTACCCATTGGAACAACGCGAGGACATCGTCCTGGTGCGGAGCGGCACCAACCTCGGCTTCGCCGGGGGGAACAACCTGGCGGCCGAGGTTGCCCGTGGACCGTACGTCCTCTTCCTCAACGACGACAGCACGATCGAGGAGGGCTACATCGACCACCTGCTGGCGACCCTCGAGCGCGACCCGTCCATCGGCGCCGTCGGAGGGCGGATCCTGTCGACCGACGGCTCGCTCCAGGAGGCCGGATCGGTGTTGTGGAACGACGGCTCGGCCAGCCATGTCGGCCTCGGGCTGCCCTCCGGGACGGCAGAGTTCTCCTACGTACGTGACGTAGATTTCGTCTCCGCCAACGGCCTCCTGGTGCGACGCGCCGTCTGGGACGCCGTCGGCGGGTTCGACGAGCGGTACTTCCCCGCCTACTACGAGGACGTGGACCTGTGCATGGCCGTCCGCCAACAGGGCTATCGAGTGGCGTACGAGCCACGGGCGACGTTGTTCCATCTGGAGAACCAGAGCACACCACGCCGATATCGGAGATTCCTGTTGGTCCGGAATCGCCTACGGTTCGTCGACAAGTGGTCCGCCGAGCTGGCAGCCAGCGACAGTCGACCGCGCCGTATCGACCAAGCCTCGATCGACCACGCGATCCACCGGGCGCGGGGGGCACCGCCCCGGATCCTGGCGGTCGTCAGGGCTGCGGAAGCTTCGCACTTTGCCCTGTGGGGCGTCGTCGAGGAGTTGGCTGCCGCGAGGTGGGCGGTAACCGTCGCGTCGCCGACCGTTGAGGGCGCCTCCTCCGTCCTCCCCGACCGGACCACGGGGGCGGATCGCCTGGTCGATCTCGGGGTCGACGTGCGGGGCGGGGACATCGAGGAGGTGCTGTCGGCGACGGGCACGGATTTCGAGGTCATCGTGGTGGGGGCCACCTACTCCGGCTCCCCGATTCCGATGACCCGGCCCGATGGCACGGAGGTCCCCGTCGTTCGCGTGCCGCCCCGGTCCGATGCGATCCGGTCGACGATCGAGGCTGTCGCAGGCACGGCGCGGCGCGTGCCGGCACCGTCCAGCCTCCCTCGGGAGGTGCGTCGCCGGTCGCTGGCGAACGACCAGGCGACCGCTGGATCGACGCCGCCCCCCGACCAGGTCGCCTTCCCTCCCGAGCAGCCCGACGAGACAGGTCGGACATCGTCCGAGCGGTATCCCCAGACACTCCGCGAGCTGCGGTTCGCCAAGGCCGACATCGAGGTGAAGAACGAGTACATCGCCAGTCTCGAGGCAAGACCTGTCGAGACCGTCCCGTTCCTTCGGGCCAAGACGCAAACCTTCGGTTCACTGGTCGTCGACTGGTTGCGAGCCGTGATGCGCGACGTCCGAGGCAGGTCGACGAGATGAACCCCGAGGCGCCGGGGCGGGCCGGTGCATGTCCGACCCATCGCCGATCCTGCTCGTGCCCTGGGTGGAGCGTGCTGGGGACGTGACTCCACGGCGTGCCGCGACCCGAGCGCACGACCTCGGCCGAGGGACGTCGATGGCGGTGAGGTCACGATGAAGATCCTGGTCGTCGCCGAGGCGTTCCCCTGGCCGTCCACCGGCGGGGGTCTGATGCGCCTGGCGACGTTCGTCGAGGCGTTCTCCCACCTGGGTGAAACCGACCTCTTCACCCTGCATGCCACCAGCCGGTCGGACACCGTCGCGCCTCGGACGGCTCCGCTGAAGCGGCTCGTGACTGCTCGCTACCCCAGTGCCCCCTCATCCCTCCGATGGCGGACCGCATGGCTGGCCCAACGCGGGCTGCCATTGGAGGTGGTCATGCGAAGGAGCGACTCCACGCCACGCCTCGCGTTCGAGACTTGGGCATCTGACCGCTACGACGTCGTCTGGTTCAGCACCGCCGCCACCTATGCCTGGATGGGTCGACCTCGGATGGGTCCGACCATCATCGATCTCATGGACCTCGAGGATGTGAAGGCGCGCCAGCGGGCGGAGCTCCTGCGAGCCCAGCGACCGGGCAGCGGGCCCCGCACCTCGATCCGGCTCACCGCGGCCGCCGTCCAGGCCCACAAGAACGCCGGCGATTGGCGGTCCTTTCAGCGTTCGGTGGCTTCGGAAGTCGAGCGGGTCGTCCTGTGCAGCGACGTCGATGTCCGTCGATCCGGCATTTCCAATGCCATTGCGATCCCGAACACCTATCCACGACCGGCGCGCAGTTCGGGGCATGTCGAGGTGGGTGATCCGCCCGTCGTCCTGCTCCAGGGCAGTCTCCGGTACGCGCCGAACATCGACGCGGCCGACTGGCTCATCGGACAGATCGCCCCGCGGCTCTGGGAGGATGTCCCATCGGCCCGCATCCGTCTCGTGGGCAAGCCGACGCGGGCGGTCGAGGCCCACCATCGTCCGCCATCGGTCACCGTGGTGGGTGGCGTGCCGGACATGGAGCCGGAGTTGGAGCGGGCCGACATCGCCGTCGTCCCTCTCCGGATCGGCAGCGGCACCCGACTCAAGATCCTCGAGTCGTTCGCCCACAGGGTGCCCGTCGTGTCCACCTCGTTGGGCGCCGCTGGCCTCGAGGTCCGAGACGGGGTTCATCTGTTGCTCGCGGACACCGTGGACGATTTCGCGGCCGCCTGCCGACGACTCCTGCAGGACCTGGACCTCCGTATGCGCCTGGTCGACGCGGCGGAGGAGCTCTACCTGCAGCGTTATGAGTCGTCGGCCACCGAGGGTCGCCTCGAGCGACTTTTCGACGATGTGGCCGGGGAGTCGATGCCCCGGTAGGCACACCCGTGCCGTGCCCGGGCGACCCGGTCGCCTCAGCGTCCGGGCTGGGGATCCCCGGCCGAAGACGACACCTCGGAACTGTGCCGCAGTGCCCCCATCACGAGGTCCACTGCATCGGTCACCGCAAGGGCGGCATCAATCACAAGTTCGGGCGACTCCGGTATCTCGTACGGATCGTCCACACCGGTGAACGCACCGATGTGCCCCGCCGATGCCTTCGCATAGAGCCCCTTGGGGTCGCGGCTGGCGCACAATTCGGCGGAGGCGTCCAGGTAGACTTCGACGAACGGCAGTCCGGCCTCTTCGTGGATCTGTCGGGCGCGTGATCGCGACTCTTCGTAGGGGCTGATCACCGCCACGACGGCCACCAGGCCTGCGTCAGCGAACAGGCGCGCCACCTCTGCGACTCTTCGGCAATTCTCCTCCCGGGCTTCACGACTGAAGCCGAGGTCGCCGTTCAGTCCGGTCCGCAGATTGTCGCCGTCAAGCCGGTACGCGGCACGGCCATCCGCCACAAGACGATGCTCCACGGCAGCGGCGAGCGTCGATTTACCCGACCCGGAGAGCCCGGTCAGCCAGAGGGTCGCGCCGAGGTCCGTCCGCGCTTCGGCACGGTCGGCCCGGGTGAGCAGCCCCGAGTGCCATGTGATATTGGACGCCATGGGTTACGCCCCTTGCTCAGTCGGGTCCGAGCAACATGCCGGCCCCAGCGGTCACGTTGGTATCTTCCGCTGCCAGGATGAACGAGCCGGTGTACCGGTTCCGTCGATAGCTGTCGTAGAACAGAGGTTTGGTCACGCGAAGGCTGACCCGCCCCACTTCGTTGAGGTCGAGCGAGGTCGCCGTCTCATCGCGGTGCAGCGAGTTGACGTCGAGCCGATAGTGGATGTCCCGGACCACCGCCCGGACCCAGCGGGTCGTGTGCTTGAGGGCCAGGAAGTCGCCCTTTCGCAACGGGCGTTCGGTCATCCAGCACACCATGGCGTCGAGGTCTTGGCCCTCCACCGGCCGATTGTGTGGCCGACAGATGAGGTCGCCGCGCGACACGTCGATGTCATCAGTCAGGCGCATGGTGATCGACATGGGGGCGAATGCCTCGTCCACTGGGCCGTCGTAGGTGTCGATGGCAGCCACCGTGGTGGTCAGACCGGATGGGAGTACCATCACCTCGTCGCCCGGTCGGAACACGCCTCCCTCCACCCGTCCGGCGTATCCCCGATAGTCGGGCCATTCGGTCGCCTGCGGCCGCACTACCCACTGCACCGGTAGACGTGGATCGATCAGGTTTCGATCGGACGAAATGTAGACCTGCTCCAGGTGGTGCAGCAGTGACGCGCCCTCGTACCACTGCATGTTCACCGATCGCTGCACCACGTTGTCGCCTTGGAGCGCCGAGATGGGGATGAACGTCATGTCGGCAACCTCGAGCCGGCTGGCGAAGGCCGTGAACTCCTCTCGGATCGCATCGAAGACATCTTGGCTGTAGTCGACAAGGTCCATCTTGTTGACACACACCAGCAGGTGGGGCACCCGCAGCAGCGATGCGAGAAAGGCGTGTCTCCGGGTCTGCTCGACGATGCCCTTGCGCGCGTCGATGAGCACGATCGTGAGGTCAGCCGTCGAGTTGCCCGTCACCATGTTGCGGGTGTACTGAATGTGGCCGGGGGTGTCGGCGATGATGAACTTGCGAGCCGGCGTGGCGAAATAGCGGTAGGCGACGTCGATGGTAATGCCCTGCTCGCGTTCAGCCCGTAACCCATCGGTCAGCAATGCCAGGTCGGTGTACTCATCGCCGCGCTGGCTGCTGACACGCTCGACGGCCTCGAGTTGGTCCTCGAAGATCGCTTTGGAGTCGTACAGCAGCCTACCGATGAGCGTGCTCTTGCCGTCGTCCACCGAGCCGGCAGTGGCGAAGCGGAGGAGTTCCATCAGAAGTAGCCCTCGCGCTTTCGATCCTCCATCGCCGCCTCGCTCACCCTGTCGTCCGCACGAGTCGCGCCTCGTTCCGTCAGTCGGGAGGCAGCCACTTCGAGGATGATGTCGTCGACAGTGGCCGCATTGGACTCGACGGCCCCCGTGCAGGTCATGTCTCCTACCGTCCGATAGCGCACGGTCGCTTCGAACTGCTCTTCGTCAACGCGAGCACTGACGAACGGGCCGGTCGACAGCAGCATCCCGTCGCGTCGGAATACCTCACGCCGATGCGAATAGTAGATGGTCGGCAATTCGAGATCCTCCTCCCCCACGTACTGCCACACATCGAGCTCCGTCCAGTCGGATATCGGAAACACCCGAATATGCTCGCCGGTTCGATGGCGACCGTTATACAAAGACCACAGTTCGGGCCGCTGGTTCTTCGGCTCCCACTGCCCGAATTCGTCACGGAACGAGTAGACACGCTCCTTGGCCCGAGCCTTCTCCTCGTCTCGCCGGGCGCCTCCGAACACGGCATCGAACCTGAATTCAGTGATGGCATCGAGAAGCGTGCGTGTCTGAAGCCGATTGCGTGACGGCTCCGCACCGGGTTCTTCGAATGAACGACCCGCATCGATCGATTCCTGCACCGAGGCAACCAGCAGTGATGCTTCCAATTCGGCGACGATTCGATCCCGGAAGTCGAGTACCTCCGGGAAGTTGTGACCGGTGTCGATGTGCATGATCGGAAACGGGATTCGACCGGGCCAGAACGCCTTCTGGGCCAGGCGCAGCATGACCACCGAGTCCTTACCGCCGGAGAACAGCAGGACGGGCCGTTCGAACTCGGCCGCCACTTCACGGATGATGTGGATCGACTGGGCCTCGATGGCACGCAAATGGGACAGCTGGTACTGGCCAGTTGCCCCCAGCCCCGTGCCCGTCTCCATACGGGTATAACTTAGTCGAAAGCACACCTATTGTGAAATAGGCCGTACACTGCAATTTTGAGGCATGCCTCCGGCACAGGGAGAGCCAGCGCCTGCCCAGGGGGCCGGAGGAGACGATGATGGGGCCCAAGGGAGGAAGGCACGGGACTTACCTGCCGATGCCAGTCGGGTCGAGGTGCGATCGCCCTGCACGCCCGCCACACGGGGCCGAACACGTGATGATTCGGTGACATCGGCCCGGGGGGACGACGGAGGCCCGGTCGTTCGGCTGGGGTGCGATGCCGACGCAGCTGCGGCGGGACAGCTGCATGCCGAGCAGATCACGGGCGGCTTCCTTGCCTTCCTCGGGTCCGGTTTTCTGACCCGCCTCTACCGCCGGGTCTGCCGCTCGTCGAGTTCATTCTTGCTCGTTGCCGAAGATGGGGGCCGAGTTGTGGGCTTCGTGGCCGGCTCCATCGACGTGCCCGGCCTCTACCGAGCCTTTGTCCTCCGCGACGGATTGGCCGCTGCTTTCGACGCCTTGGGACCCCTTCTGCGGGGATGGCGCCGGGCGTTCGAGACCCTTCGGCACGGTTCCTCCGACGGAGCGGGGACGGGCCGGGGCGTCGAGCTCTTGGCCATTGCCGTCGACCCATCGCACCGAGGCCGGGGCATCGGCGAAGAGTTGGTCGCCGCCTTCCTCCGACAGGCGGCCGCCAGCCATGCCCACGCCGCATACGTCGTGGTGGCAGCCGACAATGTCCGGGCGGTCGGACTCTACCGACGAGCCGGCTTCGTCGGAGGAGACGAGTTCGAGCTGCATGCCGGAACCACATCCCTGCTGATGCAGTGGGACGAGAAGCCGTCAGACGAGGATGCGACGTGACTGCCCCGGCCGTTGCCATCGTCTCGCTGGCGGTTGCCCTGGTGACGACACCCCTGGCCATCGTGGTCGCCAGAAGGACCGGCATCATGGACCAACCCGGCACGCTCAAGTCGCAGACGGTGGCGATTCCCTACCTGGGGGGGATCGGTGTGTTCGCCGGCTTGGCCGTCGGGGTGCTCAACGGGCGCCCCTCTGTCCTCGTTCCCCTTGCCGCAGGACTGCTGCTGGGTGTGGCCGATGACCGATTCGACATTCCTCCACTACCCCGCCTGGCCGGGGAGCTCGGAATCGGAGCGGCGGTCGTCGTGACCTGCCCCGTGCACCTTGCCGGCTACGTGGCGGTTCTCCTGCTCGTGCCGGTCACCGTGCTCCTGATCAACGGCGTGAACCTCCTGGACGGACTGGACATGTTGGCCGGCGGCGTGGCCGCCGTGGCCGCAGTGGGATTCGCGGTGATCCTGCACGGACCCGGCCGCAGCATGGCGGTGGCGCTGGGAGCAGCGTTGGCCGGCTTCCTGGTCTTCAATCGACCGACGGCCAGGATCTATCTCGGCGATGGAGGGTCCTACCTGCTGGGCACCGCCCTGGCTGTCCTCCTGGCCCGAACCTGGGCCCCGCACGTGGCCGTCTCCACCGGCGCCGCGGCCTTGGCCCTGGTGGCGATCCCCGTGGCCGAGGTGGCATGCGCGGTGATCCGTCGCCTACGTGCCGGGCGGTCCCTCATGACTGGCGACCGGGGCCATCCCTATGATCACCTGGTGATCAGAGGCTGGCCTCGGATCCTTGCCAGCGCGGCGTATATCGGTATGGAACTCCTGCTGACTGCGGCTGTCATCTTCGCCGTCCATCGAAGTTCGCTGAGGGTGGCCGTCATCGTCGACGTGCTCGCAGCCATCGTGCTCGTCGCAGCCGCAGCCGGCACCGGCGCCCTTTCTGCCGATCAGGAGGCCCACACATGAACCGCATCTACCTCTCCCCACCCGAGGTGGGTGCCGAGGAGCGCAGAATGCTTCTCGAAGCCTTCGATTCCAACTGGATCGCACCCCTCGGACCCGACGTCGACGCCTTCGAGCGCGAGTTCGCCGAGCGGATCGACATCGGCCATGCGGTCGCCCTCTCCAGTGGGACGGCCGCCCTCCACCTGGCGCTCCTCCTGGTGGGAGTCGGTCCCGGTGACGAGGTCCTGGTTCCCTCCTTCACGTTCGTGGCCACCGCCAACGCCGTCTGCTACCTCGGGGCCCGACCGGTATTCGTCGATTGCTCTTCCTCGACGTGGAATATCGACCCGGAGCTGGTGGCCGCCGAACTCGAGGATCGGGCGCGACACGGCCGCCTCCCCCGCGCCGTGGTGACGGTCGACCTCTATGGCCAGACAGCGGAGTACGACCCCTTGTTGGCACTCTGTGAGAAGTACGGCATCCCGCTGGTGGAGGACGCCGCCGAAGCCCTCGGCAGCACCTATCGGGGGAAGGCCGCCGGTCGCTTCGGGGCGGCAGGGGTCTTCTCGTTCAACGGCAACAAGATCATCACCACCAGCGGGGGCGGGATGCTGGTGACCTCGTCGGCGGAACTCGCCGAGAGGGCACGGTACCTGGCCACCCAGGCGCGTGATCCGTTCCCCCACTACGAGCACTCCGCGATCGGCTTCAACTACCGCCTCAGCAACCTGTTGGCGGCAGTCGGACGAGCTCAGCTGCGCGGTCTCGATAGCCGCATCGTCCGACGGAGGAGGATCAATCGCTCGTACCGTGCCGCGTTGGGCCACCTCCCCGGCATCAGCTTCATGCCCATCGCCGACTATGGCGAGCCCAACTACTGGTTGACCTGCATCTTGATCGACCCTGACGAGTTCGGGGTCGACCGGGAGGTGGTTCGCATCGCCCTCGAGGCGCGGAACATCGAGTCCCGTCCCACCTGGAAGCCGCTCCACCTCCAACCGGTCTTCGCCGATTCGGCGGTGGTCGGAGGGTCCGTCTCCGCGTCCATATTCGACCAAGGGCTCTGCCTCCCCAGCGGCTCGGCGCTCGGTAATGCGGACTTGGAACGCATAGTCGACATCATCCGGGAGCAGTAGGGCACCAGGGCTCACCCATCTGGTGCACGTCCGAGATCGAACGTAATTGTGCCCTAGTCTCATGATCATGGCAACACCGGAAAGGCACGCTGAATCACCTACCTCAATAGCCAAAGCGCTGGCGTTCTACCTGCCCCAGTATCATCCGATCCCGGAGAACGACGAATGGTGGGGCAAGGGATTCACCGAGTGGGCCAACGTCACCAAAGCCCAGCCGCTGTACCCCGGCCACTACCAGCCTCATCTCCCGGGCGAGTTGGGCTACTACGACCTACGGATCCCCGAGGTGCGCGAGGCACAGGCGGACTTGGCACGCAGCCACGGTATCTCGGGGTTCGTCTACTACCACTACTGGTTTCAAGGGAAAAGGCTCCTCAACCGACCGTTTGACGAGGTGTTGGCTTCGGGATCACCGGACTTCCCCTTTGCTCTCTGCTGGGCCAACGAAGAATGGACTCGCAATTGGGATGGCCAGAGCGGCCGCGTTCTGATCCGACAGGAATACAACGACGCAGACGATTTGGCCCATATCCGATGGCTTTCCACGGCGTTCGCCGATAAGCGGTACATCACCATCGACGGCAAGCCGCTGATGCTCGTCTACCGCCCTGGGGTCCTACCGGACTCGAGGAAAATGACGGACACATGGAGAGCCGAAGCCCAACGGCTCGGGTTTCCCGATCTGTACCTCTGCTGGGTGGATGGTTGGGGGCGCCCGCCCGAAGGGCCGGGAGCCCTCGGTTTCGACGCCACCGTGGGATTCATGCCGTGGACAGGCGAGCGCCTGTTCACTCCGATCGAAAGCCATCGTCCTCACCGCATCCTCGACTACGTGTCGGCGTATGAAGCCCGGCTGAACGAACCACCACCAGCGTGGAAACACTTTCCGTCCGTCATGGTCGGCTGGGACAACACGGCGAGACACTCGCGATCCGCCACCATCTTTGAAGGGGCAACACCCGAACAGTACAAGCGGTGGCTCGAGCGAACCGTGGCCTCGGTCGCCAATGTTCGTGAAGAGGAGAACTACCTCTTCATTCTGGCCTGGAACGAGTGGGCCGAGGGGAATCACCTCGAGCCGGACCTGCGCTACGGGCGAGCGTTCTTGGAAGCAACCCGATCCGTGCTGGGTGGTTCAGCCCACACTGGGTCCGGAGCGCACCTCCCGCTTCGGGGTTCTCAGATGGATGGTGACGCCGATCTCCCGACTCACGTTGCCGATGCACTCGCCAGTGACGGTGTCATCGCCAATGCAGCCGGACTCGTGGCCAGGTTCAGCAATGATCCTGACCGGCTGATCGTCAACCTCTGCTTCGGGTCGGACATGGAGAGGGACGCTCGAGTCTCTGACGACATCGCCGCAAACGCACTCGAGAACCATCCGGAATCGGCTCGCCGTATCAAGGTTGCGACCATTGATGCAGTGCAGTGCGCTGTCACGGAATTTGACGCTCTGAAGCACACCCTGGACGAGCTCGTAGATATCAGCGCCTTTCTCCTCCTGGATGTCATCGACAAGCTCCCACGGCCACAGCAACTTCTCGCAGATCTGTCTGCATGGTCGTTAGCCCATGGCAATGCAGTGCTCTTCGCTTCCGTTCCGAACATTGGTCACTTCGATCTGGGTCTTCGGCTCCTCTTCGGGGAGTGGGATCCGTCGCACACTGGGCTCGACGAGAGTGTGCCTCGTCACTTCTTCACCGAACCAAGTCTGAAGCAGCTCTTCGAACGCTCCGGCTGGAAGTTGATGGCACACGAGGACTTCCGCTCCGTTCGATCAGAAGCCTACGATCCGGAGCTGCACGACAGCCTTCCCGAAGAGATGATCGGCGCGCTACGCGTGCTTTCGGAAGCGTACAATCCGCAATGGGCCGTTGAGCATTTCGTATGGGCCCTCAGTCCGGTCGAGATCGATCGATCGCTCCAGTCCGCGCACGACGCGGTTGCACCGCCAGCCGAAGGAACCCAGCGGAGGTTCACCCGCGAGCAGCGAGCATCGGTCGAGGGCTACCTGGCCTCGGTCGGACTCATCGCCAGCGAGACAAACCGCCGGGCGGTCGGTTTGCGCCGCACGGCACGCCCACGGTGGCAACGCGCATTGCTGCGCTCCATCAATGCGTCGCCTCGCACGGCGTCCGCGTACAAGGAGGTGCGCCGCCGGATCGGCTGAATTATTCGGGTGGGTCGTGCAAGTCGTGTTTCCCGTCATTGATGGCACTTCGGAATTGAGCGGGGTGTAGCAGCTGGATCCGCGGGCGCGTAGCGGGGGTCCACCAATCTTTGGTTGTTCGAAGACCGAAGATGGAGGACCCCCGTGGAGACTGACCCTAAGCGCGCGCTGCTGTGGATGATCGGACTTCCCGA
>Ga0209483_1000450_pt1 | contig 36384 bp, 31 predicted proteins | sample NGEPerA_FD_184508 | JGI IMG/M metagenome (GOLD analysis project Ga0209483, IMG submission 184508) | Arctic peat soil microbial communities from the Barrow Environmental Observatory site, Barrow, Alaska, USA - NGEE PermafrostL2-A... | ecosystem: Environmental > Terrestrial > Soil > Wetlands >...
GCATCTATTTTTGTTAAAAATAAGAAATTTGATTGATTAGTCAATGAAAATCTCTCCGAAAGTTGCATTTTCTTATTTTCCGGCCACCGCGAAGACGATTAGAAATTGAACGTTTGTCATAAATCCGTAAAGGCTCGCTGTAAATTGTTTACCAAAACAGCCATATTAAGTTGACATAACAGGAGAAAATGTTTCTCCTGAATACTGGAATGAATCGACGAACAGCGCTGAAAACAATCGTCACCACTGGGGCTGCGGGGATTTTATTACCTCGAAGCTCTGCGGAGAATGGCGTCAAACCTCCGCACCTCCCTCTACAACAGCACGAAATTCAGTTCTGGCTGGAAACCTCATTGAAGCGAGTTTACCCCATTTCAGCGCCCGCCAATCCCTCCCTGGAACTGCTGGCCGCGCGCAACGAAAAAATTTCGTTCCAGGCTTGTTTTCGAAATTTAAAAACCAATTCGGTTCGAATGCGCTGCGAATTACTGGGAGCGGCCGGCCTGAAGTTTCAAGTCCGCCGGGTGGGATTTGTGCCTTTGCCCAACTTCAACACTTACGTCCCCAAAGACGAACTGGAAGGGCTTGGTTTTATCCCGGGTCTATGCCCCGATCCTCTCTTTCCGGAAAGCACCGCCAATATCGGACCTGAGGGGAACGGTGTTTTTTGGATTTCCCTGGCCATTCCCGAAGACATCGAGCCGGGACTGCGCCGTTTGACGGTTCGGTTTACCTTGGAAAACGAATTCGCCTATACTGATTTTGTCCGTCCCGTCCCGTGGTCGATGGACCTTCCCGTGCAGGTGGATGTGCGCTCGCTGGTCATCCAGCCTCGCAGGGATTTTTCGGTGACCCATTGGATTTCCGCCGATTCGATTTGGGAATATTACAAAATTGAGCCGTGCGGTGAACGATTTTGGGAACTGGCCGACGCCTACATCGAAGATTTGATCACTCATAACGTGGACGTGGTTTACACGCCCATTTTCAACAACCGCCACGAAATTCTGGTTCGTCCCGCCCAACTGCTTCGAGTTCATCGCACCGGCCCCGACGTTTACGAATTCGACTTCACCGATGTGCGGCGTTGGGTGAGGATCGCCCTCAAGCACGGGGCGGCCCATTTGGAATTCCCTCATTTCTTCACCCCGGCCCCGACCAGCGCCAAATACCCGCAGCATATCTTTGAACGCGACGCCAAGAAAATCGGGCCCATGCTCTGGCCGCCAGAAATCAGCGCCACTTCGGACACGTATCGCCGGTTCCTGGAACAGTTCATCCCCCAGTTCAAGGCGTTTCTCGAGGAAGAAAACATTTTGGACAAGTCGTTTTTCCATTGCGCGGACGAGCCGGACGGTGACGTGCAAATCGCCGATTATCGCAAAAGCCGCGCCATGCTCCGCGAACTGGCTCCGTGGATGAAAGTGATGGACGCGATGAGTGATCCGCGATTCGCCACCGACCATCTGACCGACATGCCGGTGCCGAGCATTGTCACCGCCCCGGAGTTTACCAAGGCCCATTGTCCCGCCTGGGCCTATTTTTGCTGCGGCCCGCGCGGTTTCTATTTGCAACGACTATTGGACACGCCGTTGCCGAAGATTCGCATGGCGGGCTGGCTTTTTTACAAGCTGGGCGCCAAAGGATTTTTGCATTGGGGGCATAATTACTGGTTTGTCTTCTGCTCGGGCACGATGGACGATCCGTTCAACGACGCTTCGGTGGGGGCGTGGCCGGGAGAGCCTTACGGCGATCCGTTCGTGGTTTATCCCGGCGCCAATGGTCCAATTGATTCGATCCGCTGGGAGGTGCTGGCGGAAAGTTTCCAGGATTATGCCCTGCTCCAAAGCGCGGGAATCAAGCCGGATGATCCCCTTCTTGATTCATTGAAGGACTACCAGACATTTCCAAAAACTGAAAATTGGCTGGCCGAAGTACGGAGAAAAATACTGATGCGGTCGTAAAAAAGTTAACCACTCAGACAATGCAACAAATTTTTAGACTGGGACTTGGCCTCCTGGCTCTTTTGTCAATCCTGGCGGGAGCGCGCGGGGCCACCGATTCATTTTTTCCGCTGATGGCATGGGACGACGTGAGGGACGAAGCAACCCTCCAGAAAATGGCGGATTGCGGGGTTAATATGGTGGCTTTCGTGCCGCCTCGGCTGTTGAAGGCCTGCAACAAACACGGCCTTAAGGCGATTGTATTCGATGAGCGCGTTTCGGGACTGTGGAACCAGCCGTTTAATTCAAAACAGGCGAATGAGGTACTAACGGTTTTGATCAAGAAAATTAATTCCAATCCGGCGGTGTTTGGATATCACCTAAAAGATGAGCCCGGCGCGGACCAGTTCGATGAGTTGGCCAAATCGTCCGAATTGGTCAGGAAGCTGGCTCCGGGAAAGTGGCCTTACATTAATATGACTCCCGGGATGGGAGGTTGGTACGCCACAAATTTCCTCGAAGCTTACATAACTAAGTGCAAGCCGCCCATCCTCTCGTATGACAATTATGCCATCGGCGAAAGCGGAAATTTTTCATACGGATTTTGGGCGAATATCTGGGATATCCGGGGCGCAGCCCTCCGGCACGATTTACCGTTTTGGCCGATCATATTGACTGTTGCTCATTGGAACTATCGCTTTCCCTCAGCCGCTGATCTGCGGCTGCAAATGTACGGGTCTCTCGTTTATGGCGCGCGGGGTATTTGCTTCTACAAGTTTTGCAGCGAGCCTTTGTCGATTTTAGGGGCGCCGGACCTTGGAAACTTCCGCATGGGACCGCTCGATGAATTTGGAGAAAAAACGGCCACCTGGGACAATCTCCGGAATGTTAATCGACAGGTTAAGAATCTTGCCTCCGTACTGCTGAAACTTCACAGCGATGATGTTTATCATGTCGGCACAGTGCCGGAAAGAAATCACGGCATCACCAAAAGCGACCTTGTCCAGGGGCTTGAGTCCGGCCAGCAGTTTGTCATCGGAGATTTCACGCATGAGGATGGTTCGCGGTGGGTGATGATCGTTAATAAGGACCTTCAACAGTCAGCCTTTTGCCGTCCTAAATTCGCCATCACGGCCAAGGCGGTGAAATACGTTTCTCCCGTGACTGGCCGGCTTGCGCCATTTCCCGCGCCTTGGTATGCCCTCGCTCCGGGGCAGGGTGTGCTCTTAAAAGTGGAGTAACGCCCGTCGGCCCAGTCTCTCATTGCTCACGCTCACCAAGCCGTCCATCCGCCGTCAACGCAGTGGGTTTCACAATTAACCATGGACGCTTCGTTACTCGCCAAATAAACGGCCGCCGCCGCAATGTGTTCGGCGGAAGCCAGCTTGCCGCAAGGTATTTTCCCAAGGACAAATCGCCGAAATTCCGGATTCTGCAGGCGCTGGCGGGTAAGATTTGTCTCCACGAAAGTTGGAGCAATTGAATTGACTGTAATTCCACGGGCGGCCCATTCCACTCCCAACGCTCGAACCAACTGGATCACTGCTCCTTTCGTTGCACAATAGACCGGCTGCCCAGGAATGCCGACCAAACCGGATTGGCTGGAAATAAAGATGATGCGGCCCCATTTTAGTTCCATCATTTTAGGAGCAACCGCTTGCGCCATGAAAAAGCCGCCGCGCACATTGGTATCAAAATGATCGCCCCAGTTTTCGACCGTCACCGCCAACCCGGCGGCAGGACGATTGATCCCGGCGTTGTTGATGAGAATATCAATTGGCCCCAGGTTTGCTTCGACTGCGGCGGTTCCTTGCTGGATTTGTTCCAGATTGCGGACATCGATGGAAACCCGAAAACATTTCCGGCCGAACCCTTCGATCCCCGTCGCGGTGTTGTCCAGACGCCCGGTGGCGCGGTCGCTAACGGCTACGTCAGCGCCATTCGCAGCGAGGGCCACCGCAATGGCCTGGCCCAAGCCGGTCGCCGCTCCAGTAACCAAGGCGATTTTTCCAGTGAGGTCGAACATCCCCTTCCCCGTTCAATGCGCGGCGGGCGCGCTATACCTTTCCACCCGCACCCTTGCAGTGAGCGCATGGGCCGGCATTCGTTCGACAGCGCATTGGCGCTCCGTGACTTCTCCCACTTCTTTGCTGGCTTGCGGGGTCATGCGCTGGTAGGTGCAGGTTTTAAGAAATTTTCCAACCCATACGCCGCCAGTGTAGCGCGCCGCCCGGCTCGTCGGCAGAATATGGTTGGTGCCGATCGTTTTGTCCCCGTAGGCCACCGTCGTTTCTTCGCCAATGAAAAGCGAGCCGTAGTTTTTGAGGCTGTCAATAAAATAGTCTTTGTCCTGGACGTGGAGTTCAAGATGTTCGGGAGCGTAGTCATCACTGAGTTTAAGCGCCTCCGCGGGTGATTCGGCGGCATAGACAATTCCATTGTCCCGCCATGAAAGTGAAGCAATCTCGCGAGTCGGCAGAATCTTTAATTGCTTTTCAACCTCGGCAATTACCGCCCGTCCGAAGGCTTCGCTCATGCAAATCAAACAAATCCCGCTGTTGGGATCGTGCTCCGCTTGTCCAAGTAAGTCACAGGCCACCAGGGACGGGTCAGCGCCATCGTCAGCAAGGACGAGAATCTCAGTCGGTCCCGCCAGAAGATCGATGCCACAACGTCCAAACAGTTGCCGTTTTGCTTCCGCGACATATTTGTTGCCCGCGCCGCACAAAATATCGACCGGTTGAACGTCGCCCAATCCAAAGGCCATCATGGCCAGGGCCGGAACGCCGCCCAAAATAAAAATACGGTCCGCTCCCGCCTTCTTCATGGCGTTAATCGTCGCCGAAAAATAGCCTTCCCCACGAACAGGCGGCGTGCAGGCCACAACCGAACGGACGCCTGCGACCTTCGCCGGGATGATGCTCATCTGGGCCGATCCAAACATTGGATAGCGGCCGCCCGGGATGTAACTGCCCACCCGGCCTATCGGAATATGTTTATGCCCGAGAATGACACCCGGTCGGATTTCCACTTCCAACGCCTGCATGGTGGCCAGTTGGGCTTCCGCAAAACGCCGCACGTTCCCCTGGCAATAGTCAGTGTCGGTAATGACCTGTTGTGGCAAAGACTCAATGGACCTGTCAATCTCGGCTGCGGACAGTTCAAAACTGGCGGGGTTCCATTGATCAAATTTCTGGCTGTATTTGCGAAGGCCGTCGAAGCCTGAACGCTCAATGTCATTTAGAATTTCCGAAACAATTTGAGTGGTTTCCAAATCCTTCTCAAAAAGCCTGTGCGCCCCATTTTTAATGATTTTCATGCCTTTTTTTGTCAAAAGCTCGAATTTTCTGTCATCAAAAATACAATTATTTCGTTGACATTTGTCAACCGGCATCTTAGCATTACGCATTATAAGATTGTTCAAGATCGCTTGGCGTCGAATGATTTTGAAGCAGAGAAATACTTTATGCTGATTGGATACGTAAGTAACGAAAACTACTCCGCGATTGCTGATGTAATCGTCGAATTCGATCAAGACGGTCAACGTAAGGCACAGGTTCGGTCTTCGCCGCGCGGTGCGATTGACGCTGATATCCCTCCGGGCACTTATAGAATCACCCTGGCCAAAGAAGGCTTTGGTTCAAAATCAACGATTGAACAGGTCGATCCGGCGCGGCCGCTGCAGGTTAGATTGGTTTCCGACTCGCTTTACGGATATGTCTGGCCCAAATGGATAGAAGGCGGACAGAAAGGCGAATTTCGTGTCCATTCCCCGAAACCGTATCATTTGAGCCTTTGGCGTTACGGATTGAAGAAGGAGCTGGCGCAACCCATTGGTTGGTTCGATGAACATGGGCCGCGCCCGAATTTGCAGACGCTTCCCAATGGAGACTTCACCCAGACCGGTGTCGGATGGAACCGTTACGGCTACAGCAAGAAGTACAAAGCAGATGGAACATGCGCCGAACATGGAACGGATACCATCCACTGCACGCATCGCTGCTTTTATCAGAATCAATTAATCGCCGCTCCTCAACGCTCGGGCCTTTACTATTTTCATGCGGAGACCGAGTCGGGCGACTTTGTGAGTTTTCCGTGGGTCGTTGCCCCGGCCAAACCCCAGGCAGCCATCGCCGTGATCGCCTCGACCAACACTTGGAATGCCTACAATAATTTCGGCGGGCGCAGCAATTACATCAATTCCACGCAATTGCCCCCACAGCCGACCGTCGATGCGCGAAGGGACTTGAGCAGGTTCACTTCGGACGCGAGCGTCTGGGAGGCACCTGACGCCGAATACAGGCCCCTGTCTTTCGAACGTCCCGAGCCTTTCAACCATATTCCGAAACAAACCGAAGTCACTGACCCAATCCAAGGCCGCCAGCCCTGTCATTTGGCGCCGGCGGAATGGCGTTTGCTCGGATGGCTCGAGCGCGAGGGATTCGATTACGATTTCTACTCGGATTACCAATTGGATTGCGGGCGATTGAATCTCGATGCTTACCAGATTTTAATCATCAGCACCCATCCTGAGTACTGGTCGCGCGAGGCTTATGACAAGGTCAAGGACTGGGTTTTCAACCGGGGAGGCAAACTAATGTATCTGGGGGGCAACGGCATCGATTGTGAGGTCGAATTCGTCAACGAATCCACGATGCGATGCAAAACATGGCATCCGCGCTCCTCAGCCTCTCCCATTTTGACCGATCCGCAAACTGGCAAAACGTTCGATTGCCGATTTCATTTTAAAGGTGAGTCGCCCGCAGCCCTTCTGGGCGTCGTTTTTACGGAGGCGGGGGCCGCAACGTCAGCGCCCTATCGCGTCGTGGATTCATCTCACTGGGTTTTCTCGAGCACCGGTCTGAAAAATGGAGATATTTTCGGGGCCCATTCCTTGCACGAACGTTGTCCCGGCGGCGCTTCCGGGCATGAAACCGACAAGCGAACTTCGTCCTCGCCGGCCAACACAATGTTGCTGGCACGAGGGCTAAATGTTGATGGCGGAGGCGCGGAAATGATTTTCTTTGAGACGTCCGGCCAAGGCGCGGTTTTCTCCGTGGGTTCGATCACCTGGCCTGCTTCGGTGCTGGTTGATGCGGCGGTGTCGAAAATCACGCGCAACGTCCTCGAGCGATTCCTCGGATCAGGCCAAAAGAATGTCGCCCCATCTCCTTTCCCTCAAAAATCCGCATGAACAAAGCACTCGTTTTCGTGGCAAAAGCAGCCGCCATTCTCACACTGGCTTGTGCGGCGCGCGCTGAAGATAATTCGCCCGGCCAATTCGACGAGCGCTTCCAGACTCTCGATTCGTCTTGGACGCAGAAAATATCAAGCGGGGCTTCCATTGAGGTCACCAATGGCTCGCTCCAGTTCCAATCACCCATGCATGGACACGCGCACTCGCAACGAGCGTGCGACGGCGACTTAATCACCGTCAGCGCAAAAATCAGCCAATGGGCCTCCCTTTATCTTGTTTGGGGAGACGCAAACTGGGTCGGCGCTGGCCAGATTTCTCCAACGCCCTTTGGAAGGCTTTACAGCACTTTTGCAGTCAACAATCAGAATCAGGAAGTGGACCACCGGGGGATTGACTTTGGCCAGGCTCGTTGGGTTCGCATCCGGCTGGGGAAAAATTACATTCGCTTCGATTACAGCAGCAACGGCGCGCAGTGGCATGAATTACGCACCATTGAGCGTCCAAGGGAGCTTGCCGGAGCGCCCAAGTTTATTGCCGTCGGAAAATATTACGAAGCAGACGACAAGCCCTTCGTATCTCCTTTCAATCCAGGCAAATCCGAGAAAGGGGAGACCGTGGGGGGACGTATTTTTGAAGTGCGCGAAGAAGCTACTCCGCCCGCCGGCCAGCAACTGACTGAATCAGAACTGCAAACTTTGCGCTCGCCGCGCGTTGACGTGGGCGTGGCATTATTGAATGCCAGCAAGGAGGACCCAACTTATGACCAACTCGTAAATGATTATCCCCCAATGAAATATCCGCGCGAAGCGGTTGGGGTTCCCCTTCATCCACTTGATATCGGGGTGGATTGGCTTGGCCGCCTGGATGTCAGCCCCTGGACCGAACCGACCGCGTGGCTGGAGGTGGGCGATCCCCCAAAACCGTTGGGCCGACAAGGGGTGCCGTTCCAGCGCCGACTCCTCCATGGCTACCTTCCGGTGGACACGTTGACGACTACATTGAACGGGGTCGAATACCAACTGACAATCCTTGGCTGGTCCGAAAATCTCAGTGTCACCAATCCTCTGTTCGCTTACGTGCGGTTGACGGCGCGCTCCACGAACAACTCGCCATTGCCTTCGCAAATCGCGCTGGCCTGGCCGGGCAATAAACGGAATGCGTGGCCAGTCGCCGCAAACGGACAAGATAAATTACAGTTCTGCCTGCGATTTGAATTTCCAAAGGCCGCCACGGCACAACAAATAGAGCCGAAGGAATTCACCGCCAAAGAAACCCAAATAACCGCGCTTTGGGAGCAACGTCTCGCGCCCAGCAAGCGCTTCGATTTGCCCAACCCCAGAGTCATGGAAGCGTACCAGGCATGGTTCACCTACGCCATGCTCAATGCCGACACGATCAACGGATATATCGAACCGCACGACGGCGCCGGTTTTTACGAGGAAATGTTTGGCAACAGCGTGTCCGTCCATACGATGGCCCTTGATTGCTATGGATTGCACAAATACGCCGCGCAGATTCTGGATACACAAAGGCACTTTCAGCAAACCAACGGGCTTTACACTCAGGTTTGCGGGCTGACCGATCCCGGCGGTTTCCTCTGTGGATTGGCCCGCCATTATCGCATGACCGATGACCGCGAATGGCTTCGCCGCGTGACTCCAAATATTCTGGCGCAATGTCAATGGCTGATCCGGCAGAGGAAAAAAACGCCGGCGACGGGTGTCCTGCGCGGGTTAATCAAGTTCCGGCCATACAACGATTATCCGGATGAGGCTTACAACTACTTGGGTAATTGCTGGTGCGCGCAGGGGATGGACGAGGTCGCACTGGCATTGAAAGAAATCGGCGTGGCTGAAGCGGTTCCTATCGCGGCCGAGGCCAAGCAGTATCGCACGGACATATTGGATTCAATGAAGGCCGCCGCATTTGAATATCAAGGCCAAAGATTGTTGCCGTTGGAGCCGGACACGCATCGATTGTTAAAACTGGAGAGATATCGCGGCGGTGGTTACTATGGACTGAGCGTCAGTCCCCTTCTCGGTATTGGTTTGCTTTCGCCGCAAGATGAACGGACCACCTGGCTGGTCGATGCTCTCGAAAAGCGCGGGGGACTTATCGCGGGCGTTTGTGAATTTGAGGGCGGCATTGACCACGCCTACACCTATGGCTATTTGCTCAATGAATTGAAACGCGGCGAGCCACGCAAAGCGTTGCTGGGATTCTGGTCCATGCTCGCTTTTGGAATGACGCGCGATACCTATTCGCCAGTCGAAGTCTCCATGATCGAAACCGGGGAGAATCACTACACCCTGCCCCATCTTTATTCCTGCACCGAACAACTTCGCCTTTTGCGCGCTCTCTTGCTGCGAGAAGATGGAAACGTACTACAATTGGGCGAAGGAATTCCACGGGCATGGTTGGAAACGGGCGAACACGTCGCGGTCAACTCCGCTCCCACTGAGTTTGGCGAAGTGACATACCGGATTGAGGCCCAGGGCAAAAATAAGATGCGCGTCACTTTAACTCCGCCCTCCCGGCGCGTTCCCGACAAGATCGAGCTTCATCTCCGAGCGCCCCATGAGCGAAGGATTGTTTCCATAAAATCCCATCCCAAAACCAGCCTCCGCTTTTCCGGAGAAACGATTGTTCTGCGCAAAACGACCCATCCAGTGGAACTGGAAGTCAATTTCGCCGGCGATTAAATCAAGAAGTTAGAGCACTCCGAACTTGTCAAATACTTCGCGCAAAGTGCGGCCTTTCAGCAATTCGCGTCGCGAGGCGTTTTCCTTTCCGACCTTTTCGGCGGCCAATTCGATCGCCTTGTTTTCGATCTGCCGGGGTATGACCACGACGCCGTCAAAATCCGCGAAAATCAATTCTCCTGGGTTGACGAGCACGTCGCCGCAACGAACCGGAACATCGTAAGTCATCACGCGTCCCCGCCCTTTGCTATCCACCGGTTTGACGCCCGCGTGAAAGATTGGAAATCCCAACTTGGCAATTTTCTGGCAGTCGCGGATCAAGCCATCACAAATACACCCAACGGCGCCATTATGACTGGCCACCGTGCTCATCAACTCGCCCCAGGGGGCATTCGTCAGGCTGGCATCCGTCGAATGCACCGCCACGTCTCCTTTTCTAAGAGAGTCCATCGCCTCAATCTCCAAGCCGTATGGGTCTTCTTCCACCACATAATCCGTCTCCATCCAGCGAAAAGTGCGGGCCCGGCCGACGATGATGCAATTGGCGGGGTCCAAAGGCCGGACCCGTTGGTGCATGGCTTGCTGACGAAATCCCAGGCTGTCCAGAATATCGCAAACTGCGGGCACATACAGGTTGTCGCGAATCCATCGAAAATGGGCTTCTTGATCCTTTGATAAAACGTCCGGCACGTCGTGATTTTGACCGTTGGCCAAAACCCGTCGCCCTGACTTTTTCGTAGAAATTGACATATTTAACTCCGTTTAGTTGACCATTTTGACTGAATCCTGCGCCAAATCTTTTTGACGCGATGCTCCGGCATAAGCTACCACATCCACTTCATATTTTACCAGTGTTCCCAAACAACCAATCAGCGTCGTGCGCGCTGGATAGGGATCGGTGAAAAATTCCCGATAAATCCGATTGTGCTCGTCCCAATCCTTTTGCTCGGCCAGATAGCACCGCGCCTGGACGACATGCGAGAAATCCAGGCCTGCCGCCGCCAGCACGCGCGAAATGTTATGATAGGTGCGGCGGGCTTCGTTCTCGAAGGTATCAGGAACAATGCGCCCATGTTCATCCGCGGATGCCATGCCCGAGACAAAAACAAAATCGCCCGCGCGAATCGCCGGTGAAAAGGGAAGCGGGCCCTTTAACACGCCGGGGCCGTGAATGGCTTGAATGGGTAAATTCATTTATTGACTGGCATTATTTGCCTGCGGCGGCGGCCCCTTCAATATTTTTTCGAGGGCATGATTGAGCCACTCCTCGCTCTTTGGAAAATCCGCGTAACTCTTCAGGCTCGATAGCATCGCGTCATCAGGTTTGATGCCGGCCGTCTGCAGGATGGCGTAGTCTTGCAGCGATTCGGAAAAAACCTCCCAACGCATCGAATCAATCGGACCGTTCGGCCCAGGATAAATCATAAACGGGTCGCCGTAAGGAATTCCCGGCCAAGAGCCATTGGACGCGTCATGGAAAGGGTCACCCGCCATTTCGCTTTCCATTTTGTCCCAGTAGTTGAAGCCCCAATGCAGAAATCCTTTGGCGCCGAGGTGGTAAAAGAGCCAGCCCGACATGCGCACTTTGGGAAGAGGAGTGTCCATAAATCGATTCAACCATGGGCCTTGCGGCGAACAACAATAGTACACCCAATGTGGAATTTTGGCGTCGATGTAAGCCTGGGCTGCGCTGTCCATCGGAATAGGCATGTCGGTTATTCCTTCCTTCCCGTACCGGATATCGCTCAACGCGTCCATTACCTTCATCCAAGGCGCAAGGTCGCGCAGGATTTGGCGCGCATGGCGGTAGCGGTCCACCGCTTCGCCTCCCGGTTCATCCGAAAGGTGAAAATAGGAATTGTCCAGCAAACCCTCCTGCGCCATGAACTGGTGAAAAGCGGGCAAAAACTGCTTTAGAAAATTAACGTACGTGTCGGAAAAACCACTGATATCCGGCGGCCAAAGCATCACATATTTATCGCCTTCCTTCTTATAAACCCGCATCGGATTGTTCACGCCCCAGTAAATCCAGAGGTGCGACCATTCGAATTGTTTGAAACCGATCTCCTTGCACATGTCGGTGAACTTCTTGACCTCGGACCAATCAAACTGATAAACCCCCGGCGTGGGTTCGTTGACAATCAATAATTGACAAGGATGCCGAAAGGTTTCCCGGCGATCGAAGAAAACCGGAACATAGACTACATCAGAACCGTGCGCGAGCATGTCCTGCAATTGGGCTTTGGTTAACTGGTACCAGCGTTCGTCAAACATCCCGGTCTTGTAATAATCCCAAGTCGCCTCGCCCCGCCACCAGTGGATGACATGAAAATCGCGCCGCGGCTGAATCACCAGGGAACTTATCTCGACGGGAACCGACAGTTCCGCGCTTGATTTCCCCTTGTTCCACGAAAATCGAACCTTGAGAGAATGCATTCCAGGGGTGGCATCCGATGGGACTGTCAATGTTACCCAAAAGGACCTGCTTTCCATGGGCCCCAGTGTTATTGCCGTTTGCGGATAGAGTGGATCAGGGGTCAAGCCAGGGAGAAGCCCAACGCCGTCCAATTCCGCTACTGGAGTGTAAGGAGTGAAATGAGGCAGTGGCACCAACCCCACCACGCGCACCTCTGGCTTAATATCTTCCGGGCCCGAAACGGAACAACTGACCTCAGTTGCCGGCGTTTCCCCTGTTCGTACGCACGCTTGAAAGGACAGCTTTCCATTTCTCGCCCCCAGCAGGCTAAGATTGGTCGAGCCAGCGGGAGACATCGGGTAAACCCGATTGAGCGATGTTTCCAGCCAAAGAGCCATGTGCGGTCCCGGATGGTTCTCAGAACCGATAAGCAATGCGTTTTCGGCGGCGGCGCGAACCCGCGACGGAGCAGCGCACAGGACCAATGCCAAGGCCGCCATTGCCAGGCAATCGCGAGTGTTCAACAAAACGAGCCATCGCGCACACAACGGACGAGTTCTATTCATACTTTGCTATTGTTAACAGCACAACCGTTTTTCTGTTGACATTAACCATAGCGTCCATGGATATTCGCGCAAGCAAATTCGTTCAGCAAATTGAGTTTTAATAATAAATCTGGGGAAAAAAGAGCCGGACTGTCCTTTCGCAGCATGTTTCTTCATGCATGGGATTTGGCCGATGACGGGATCGAAGTTATCACGAATTGGGCTTTGCAAACGGGCTTGAACACTCTTTGCCTGGGCGCCAATTACCACCATGGATGGCTGATTCTTCCGCATCATTCGCGTCATCGCGTTTCTATGACAGAAGGCGACGTTTGCTATTTTCGGCCCCGCGAATCCTTTTACAAAGACACGGTCCTAAAACCACGGGTTTCCCGCATGGCCGCGAAAACAGATTGGTTCGAGGAAGCCGCCAAACGCACGGAAGGTCAACTCCGCCTTGTTTCGTGGACAATTGGGACGCACAACACGACCCTTGGATTGGCGCATCCGGACTGTACGGTGCAGAATGTCTATGGCGACCGATTGCCCCACGCTCTCTGCCCATGCCAGCCGGACGTGCGGGAATATTTGAAGGCTCTCTGCCGTGATCTAGCCACCCAATACCCACTTTGGGGAATTCAATTGGAGGTCTTTTGCTGGATGGGCCTGGCCCATGGCCACCATCACGAGCGCGATTTAACGGGACTTTCGCCGCTGGAACAGGAGTTAATGGGCCTGTGCTTCTGCACAGCGTGCCGCAAAGAGGCTGCAGGCGCGGACGTGGATGTTGAACAAGTGAAAGCCCTGGTAAAAAACATTTTAGACGCTGCATTTCGCGAAGCGCCGCAACGACCAAAAGACCATCCTCAGACGATGGCCCAACTCGAAGACCGTTCCCTTGAATTGAGAAAATTCCGGCGCTGGCGGCAAGTCTGTCTGGCATCCTTGATCGCCGGCATCAAGAACAGCTCGTTGCGGGGAAGTGCGTGCCGCCTATTATTGCAAACCGAATTTGATCCCGCCTTGGCTGATAGCGCGGATGGGTTTGGCTGCGCGGCCTACCAGCAATCACCGTCCGAAACCTTGCGTATTTGCGATCGCGCCAGCCTCGATCTGCCGGAACAGTGGAATGGCCTCCTGCAATGCTTTGTCCAGCTCGGAATGGGAGTTCCGCAAAGTGAACAGCAGCTTTATGATATAATTGCCGCCGTCCGCGACGGCGGATGCAATGGCATCAATTTTTATAATCGCTCGGAAGCGCCTCCAAAAATGCTGGCTTGGCTGGCAAAAACCTTACCTTTGTTTGCGACATGAAAATCACCCGCGTCAACTGTTATCCTGTCACGCTCGCTGTTCGGCCTGAGTATTACATTGTTTCCGCTGCCGGAGCCCATGCCGTGTCGCGATATGTATTCGTCAACATAGAGACTGACGGCGGTCTGACGGGTTGGGGTGAAGCGACCGTCGTTCCCCTGTGGAGCGGCGAGAGCCAGGGAGGCGCGATGGCTCTCATCAATGATTATTTTGCGCCGATGCTTGACGACGAGGACCCTGCGGATTATGTCTCACTCATCGCGCGAATGGACGGCATTATTGACAACCCATTCACCAAGGCAGCAATCGAAATGGCGCTGCTCGATCTCGCCGGCAAGCAACAGGAACGGCCGCTCTATGAATTGCTGGGCGGCGCGCAAAACCCCCTGCAAATTCCCATAAAATTCAGCATTGGCTTGCGTGAGCCCGACGATACGGCCGCCATCGCCGCGGAAAAAGTGAAGCAAGGGGTCACCGCAATTAAATTAAAAGTCGGCCCGGATCCCGAGAAGGACTTGCGCCGCGTCCAGGCAGTGCGGGAAGCGGTCGGTCCAGATATTCGGTTGAATGTGGACGTCAATGGCGGGTGGTCTGTCGAACAGGCGATTCGGGAAATTCCGCGTTATGAAAAATTCCATCTTGAATATGTCGAGCAACCTACTCCGCGCTGGGACATCGAGGGGATGGCCCGGGTGCGGGCCGCGTCCAGCTTGCCGATAATGGCGGACGAGTCAGTGTTCACTGTTTGGCAGGCCGAGCAAGTGATCGCCAAAAAGGCCGCGGACTTGATTAGCATTTATCCTGGAAAAAACGGCGGGATTCTGAAGGCGCAAAAAATTTGCCGGCTGGCTGAAGACGCCGGCGTTGGCTGCCATCTCGGTTCGAATTTGGAATGGGACATTGGGACCAGCGCCATGTGTCATTTGGCCGCGGCGTGCTCCAACGTGCAAATGCAAAAATTTCCCGTGGATATACTCGGCCCGCTTTATTACGCCGTGCATCCCAGGAATAAACCGATTATTTTTCAAAACGGCCATGTTCTGGTTCCAACCGGGCCGGGCTTGGGCATTGAAATTGCGGTGGGGGAAATCGAACAACTGCAAAATCACCCTGTAAAATTATGATTGTTGACTGTCATTCCCACATTTTCGAGTATCCAGGGCATATCTCCGAGGAATTTGCCGCGGAGGCCAATTCCCGGTCCCGTGGCAAACCGATTGGGCTGCATGTGCCTCCCAGCCGTCACTGGGAAGGCATGAAAAATGTCGATAAAGCCATTGTGTTTGGAATGCGCGCGTTTCATTGCGGCATAGTCAGTCCCAACGAATACATCGCGGATTATGTTCAGACCCATCCTGAAAAACTGATTGGATTCGCGGCGGTGGACCCTATGCACGACAACGTCCACGAGACGCTGGAGCATGCCATCGGTGATTTGAAACTTCGCGGCGTCAAGCTCGGCCCAATCTACCAAAACATCCATCCGCTCGACGCGCGAATGATGCCGGTTTACCAGTTTTGCGAATCACGCAACCTTCCCATCATGATCCATCAGGGAACGACCTTCCCGCAAAAAGCGCCGCTCAAATATTCCCTGCCCATTCTCCTCGAAGACGTGGCCTTGCGGTATCCGAAATTGAAAATGATCATCGCCCACATGGGCCATCCGTGGATTGATGAAACCATCGTGTTGATCCGCAAGCAGCCGAATTTCTTTTCCGATATCTCCGCGCTGCATTATCGGCCGTGGCAATTTTACAACGCCCTCATTCTCGCCAAGGAATATGGCGTCTTGAACAAACTATTGTTTGGCTCGGACTTTCCGTTCACCAATCCGGACGCGACCATCGAGGCGCTGAGAAATTTTAACCAAATGGCGGCGGGAACCAACCTGCCGAAGCTCTCGCCGGAGGAAATCGAGGCGTTAATCCACAGCCCCACGCTCGAACTTCTTGAATTGGCATGAGCCGTTTCGCCTATGAATAGATTGCAAGACAAAGCTGCCATTATCACCGGGGCGGCCAATGGCATCGGACGAGCCATGAGCGAAGTTTTCGCCGAGGAAGGCGCTTGGGTGCTGGTGACGGACATTGACGGCCCTGGCGCGGAACAAACGGCTTCGGCAATTCGCGCCCAGGGCGGACAGGCGCAGTCCGCCCGGGTGGACATCGAATCGCGCGAGGACATTGCGGCCGCCGTCAAAACGGCCGGCGAAAAATTCGGCCACATTGACGTGTTATGCAACAACGCCGCCTATATCGGCCAATGGCATGACGTTCTCAATGCCACCGACGAGGAGTGGCACGGCTGCCTCCAGGCCACACTCATGGGCACGCAAAACTTTACGCGCGCTGTGCTGCCGTGGATGATCCGTCAAAATTGCGGATCAATTATCATCACCTCATCAATACAAGGAATTGTCGCCTGCCCCGGCGCCGTCAGCTATACGACCGTCAAGGCGGGATTGATTGGATTTGCACGAAGCGCCGCCTGCGACTATGGCAAACATAATATCCGGGTCAACGCCATTGCGCCTGGCCCCATCAAAGTGGGCTACTCGCCGCCTTCCGGGCACCCTGCGCATACTTATCAAGTCAATAATACGTTTTTGAGGCGCGTCGGACTGCCAAGGGAAGTGGCCTATGCCGCGCTGTTTTTAGCCTCGGAAGAATCGTCATTCGTGACCGGCGCGGTGCTGCCCGTCGATGGCGGTTGGACCGCAATGTAAATCAAATGACACTAGGCTATCTTCTCTTGTTGACCGGGTTGGTTGCGTTCGGAATGCTCGGCATATTTCATAAAGTAGCCGATCATCCGCGGTGCCGCCCGAAAATGATCGCGGTCATTCTGTTATTTTGGGGCGGCATTCTGACCACCGCCTATACCGCGCTGGCCAACCCAAAAGGGCTGGTTTTTCCCACGCCCGTCCTGCTGATAGGCTGTTGCGGAGGCGCCATTGCCGCCCTCGCCCTCTTTGTTTTTCAAACCGGCCTCAAATACGGCAAAATATCGACCAGTTGGCTCATCATCAATCTCGCCACCAGCATTCCCATTCTGTTATCCATTTTTCTTTTCGGCGAAAAACTTAGCTTGGGAAAAATCATTGGAATCGGGTTGGTTCTGGCCGCCGTCATCATGCTGTGGTGGGACAAAAGAATCGATTTGCAACTCGCCCGCGTCGATCTCGATGGCAGCCGCCCTCTGAAACCATCACGGTGGTTGCCACTAATGATGCTGTCGTTCATCGGCCAGGGATTGGCTGCGTCAAGTCAAAAGATTCTGGTGGAGGCGAAACAAGGAGATTACGTGTGGCAGTTTTACATTGTGCTTTATTGGTCGGGATTCGTTGTCATGCTGCTATTGAGCATTTTGCGCGAACCGTGGCCCAACCGCCGGGAATTTGGCACGGCATTCGTCATGGCCGTGTGCAGCGTCGTCGGCAATGTATCGATCACGACGGCGCTCAAAACTGTTAAAGGAGCAGTGGCCTATCCGGTAAGCAATGGCGGAAGCCTCAGCCTGGTCGTGCTGGCGGGCGTCTTGTTTTTTCGCGAAAAGATTCATCCCATCGGGATTGCGGGCATCGTTTGCGGCATCGGCGCCATCTTGATCCTGGTGTTAACATGAACGTCTCAAAAAGGAATTTATGAAACTTGCGGAATTAACCTGGCCTGAAGTGGAGACGCTCGACCGCGATGCTGTGGTGATCTGTCCGCTCGGGGCTCTCGAACAACATGGCCCGCATTTGCCGTTCTTTACCGATTCAATTCTTTGTGAGGCGGTGGCCACGCGGCTCGAGGCAGCCCTCCCCCGCGATGTCCTCCTTTTGCCTCTGCAATGGCTGGGCGCCTCGGCCCATCATTTGGGGATGGCCGGCACTCTGACCGCCGGCACGGAAACCTACCTGCATCTTATTTGCGAACCTCTGCGCTGCCTGCTTCGCAGCGGGTTCAGGCGCGTATTCATCCTTAACGGTCACGGTGGAAACGTCGATGGCTTCCATCTCGCTTTGCGCCAGCTTGCGCTCGAGTTTTCCAATGCGTTGCTTTCCGGCGCGAGTTATTGGGATTTGGCCATCAAAGAAACTGCTGAATTGCTGGAAGGAAAGCGCAAGGCCGTTGGCCACGCCTGCGAATTTGAAACTTCCTTGATGCTCCATTTGCGCCCGGACCTTGTCCGCTCCCGCGAAATGAGGGATGGCGACCTCATCCATCAGGACACCGCTTTAAGCGCCGTTTACATTCCATTGGACATGAAACGCCAAACTCGCCACGGCGTTACCGGCCAGCCCACTCTGGCCACCGCCGAAAAGGGACAAGCCCTCTTCGAAATCATTGCCACCCAAGCGGTGGCCGTCGTTAAAACGATCAGAAACCGGGCGCTCTCTTAACCCTATGTGCCACGCCAACATAATTCATGTCTTCCATCCTCACTAACCTTTACGCCAAAAACAGATTCTTTGCAGCTATGCGTCCAAAATTCCTTTTCCTGGTGACTGTTGCAACGATTGCCCTGGCCGGCCTGAAAATGCGGGCAGACGAACAAAATTGCTTCCCCGAGCCAAACATTGAAACCGCGCTAGCTTGGTGGCCGCTGCCACGAAATGTCTGGACGCCCCTCGGTTGGAAATCGCATCTCTTTCGTTTTCAAGTCGTTTACAACGGCACGCTGCTCTGCACTCCTGCCGGTTGGCTCCCCAAGCCGCATGTCCAAAAATATCAGGGACAGAATTTTCAGTTAAATTTCTTTCCAAGTCTCGATGGCGTCCTTCCGCCGATGCCGCACGAGAATACCAAAGTTTATAAGATGGACGGCGGTATAGGCGATCAGCACTGGCGCAACGACATGGTGGCACCCGTGCTCTGCACTGACTGGCCGATGCAGGATGGCTTGATTATGCGCAGTGAGGTGTTTACGCACTTGAAAGGCGGCAAGGACGTGGTTACAGGCACTGAGCCGCTTTATGCATGGGTTCGCTTATCGGTGGCTTACGTTGACCCGGTACGCGCTCCACAAAAATATTGCTTCGCGATTCAACTCAGCAAAGATTATTATGACGTCAGTGGCACATTGGAAGATTCTGTTTTTCTGCTCGCCGATCCCATCAAGGCCAAGCTAAAAGAACCGCTTATCTGGAAACCTTTGACTTCCTCGCTGGCCAAACAGCCTGGCGCAGAGGTCGAACAAAATGGCAAAGTGCGTCTGCGCGTGCAGACGGGGGGATCCGGCGCGTTGTCCTTTACCGAGACAGGGACGAACAGCGGCATTTACAATTTAAAAATCACACTCCCTGCGCGCGCGGGGGCTTACACCGACCTTTTAGTTCCTATCCTGCCTTTGCCAAAAGAAGAGACCGACGCGGAAGCGGCCCTCGATTTTGACGGCGCGCTTCTCCAGTCCGAAGACTACTGGAAGCAAAAACCTTCCACTGCCGCTTACATTCATACTCCCGAGAAATATATCAACGAAGCTCTCTCCCGGAACATCCAGTTCGCTCAAATCATCGCCGAACGCAATCCCGATAAAGGCGAGTATTCCTTCCTTTCCGGTTCCTATGGCTATGATACATTATGGAGTACACCCTCTTCCATGATCAGTCACATGTGCCTCGATTTGCTGGGCTATCACGCGGTGGTGGCGAGGAATGTCGAGCTGTACAAGGCCAATCAGGGAACTGTTCATCCTCCTGGGCTAAGTTATACCCTGCATCCCGGCTATTTCAGCACGCCCAAGAGTCTCACCGCCATTGATTGGCTGACTGATCACGGCGCCATTTTGGAAACCCTCAGCCGCCACGCCTTGCTAACAGGCGATCAAAAATTCATCGACGAATGGCTCGAACCAATCATCAAGGGTTGCGACTTTATCAAGGACTCCTGCGCCGCCACCAACCATGCGGGCGTCAAGGGCGTCATGCCACCGGCCGTCGCCACCGACAGCGGCGTGCCTTCGCAAGCCATCTGGAACGAGGCCTGGACCTACAAGGGACTGACGACCTCGATTCAGTTGCTGAAAAAATTAAAACATCCGCAGGCGGCTGAATTCGGATCCTTCGCCGACGATTTTAAAAGGAAATTTCAAGCTGCCTTTCTGGCGCAGACTGCCAAACAACCGACCTGGGTCGCCTCTGATGGCAAATCCTATCCGATTCTTCCTGCCAACCTCATCCCGCCTCCGGAGCATCACGTTTATGATGACGCGTTTTTGCTCGATACCGGACCGCTCTGCCTGCCGTGGTCGGGCTTGATGGACGCCAGCGACCCGTTGATGCGTTCATTCGCGGATTTCTTTCGCTACGGCCCCAATAACAAATTGCGCGGGCCGCAGACTGGCGCCATCAGCCGCGCCGTCCTCCGGCACGAGATATCATCCTGCGAACCTTGCTACAGTTGGAATATTGTCAATTCGTGGAAAATCGGCGACCGCCAAACGTTTCTTGAAGGCCTGTACTCTCTGTTTGCCGGTGCGATCTCACCCCAAACTTTCATCAATTGCGAACATCGCAACGCCATGTACGGAAATGTATTTGTGGCTCCACTGATGACTTGGTCGCTGCGGCAAGCCGTCATTGATGATCAACTGGCGGAAGGCGAATTGCACCTCCTGCGCCTGGTTCCTCAATCGTGGATTTCAGCCCGCGAAGAAACCGTTTTTGCCAACATGCCCACCGAATATGGGCCGGTAACGTTGCGCTTTAAAAAGTCCAAGGACGGAAGAACTTTGGAAGTTTTTTTTGCCGGCGCCTGGAGAGACAAACCGAAAAAGATAATTCTGCACATGCCCCCGGTTGTCGGGCTGACAAAGATTAAAATCAACGGCAAAAGCCACCCAGCCAAAAGTGAAATCGTTCTCAAGGACCTGTGAACTATCTTGTTCGCCACTGCTCAATCGCTCCCTCAATGAAAGCGGACTGGACTGATGCGTCCTGGCGCGACGCGGATACCTTGGAGGTGGCTAATTTCCATCCTGCAAGCAGTGCCCATCGGCCGCGCACCCACTTCCGAATGCTTTACGGCCCAAACAATTTGTACGGAGTATTCAAAGTGGAAGACTGTTATGTCCGGTGCGTTCGACAAAATTACTTCGACGACGTTTGGAAAGATAGTTGCGTCGAATGTTTTCTCCAGCCTCGGGCAGACTGCGGCTATTTTAATTTCGAATTCAACTGCGGCGGAGCATTTCTATGCTGTTACATTACCGACTGGAGATTGAAGAACGGCTGGTTCACCGAGGCCGTCAGACTTCCTTTCACCATCGGTGGCAAAGTCCAGATTAAAACCTCGCTGCCACGCGTTGTGGAACCCGAGATAACCGGGCCAATTACCTGGACCCTGCAGTTTTCCATTCCAATCGAGCTTTTCGAGGAATATTTGGGACCTTTGGGGCCATTGCGTGATCAAACCTGGCGAGGTAACGTTTTCAAATGCGCCGAGGAAATCTCACACCCTCACTGGGTTTCATGGTCTCCGATAAAGCAACTCAATTTTCACCAACCGCATTGCTTCGGGGTCTTGCATTTTGGGTAGTTTGGCGCAGAAAAGGAAAATCGACGCGAACAGAAGCCGTCGCCGGTGTGTCGCCGGTGTTGAATTTGGTCAGATTTCCTGTTATGACCTCAGCCCAGCACCAGCCGGCGAGCCGATGTTTATCGCCACTCTGCAACGGCCTTGGTGAATTCCTCGTCGAAGTCTGGCGGCTGTGTGGTGGGCTTGGACATCACTTTGAAGGCAGTAGCAGGTTGGTGGCAGATTCGACTTCAGTGTAAAACTTGCGCGGCCAGGTTTGGGGTCGTTGCCGGTCGAGCAGGCTGAACGCGGGATGTTTCGCCGCCGCTGTGATGGTCAGATTCTCGGCGTTAAGCGCTCCAACCAGCCAGTCTTGCATCCGACTCATGCCGATTTCCAATGCGCCGAACTTGACTTTGAGCAGTGCGCGAACCTCACACGTTTCAAAGATCGTGAAACTGTCGCTGTGCGCGGCATTGCGGACGACGACATAGCGGCACTTGTCTCCGAACTCGTCTGTGAGGCGCTGGATTTGTTCCACGTTGTCCGACTCGTGGTTCACCGGCACGACGAGCGTGAGTTTTGCGCCGAGCGCAGACAGCACGGCGAACGGGTCAATTTCGGCGAAGAATTCAATAAACAGGTCGGTGGACGCGGCGCGGCAGTCCACAACGACAAAATTTGCCTTTTCCAACGCGGCGAAGGTGCCGTCGAGCGCGCGTCGTATGAATGTGACTGCCTAACAAATGGAATTTCTCAGTTGGAAGCTCGTTCCGGCCCGGCTCGATGCAACTCAGGCGGCGTGGTTTCTCGGCTTTGAACCGCACGAGATTCCAAGGCTGGTTACAGCGGGTTTGCTCAAAGCACTCGGCCATCCCGCCCGCAACAGCACGAAGTTCTTTGCCACGGAAACATTGGAACAATTCCGCCGCAACGAAAAATGGCTTGCCCGCGCCAGCGATGCCATAGCCAGCTTTCCGGCGTCGGGCGCAATGCTATATCAGCTTGGAAGAATTCTGTGATCTGCTTTAGGTGAGTAAAATGAGTTAGCGCCAGCCGGTCTGCCGTTTAAGAGCAAGCCCACTGGCAGCCCATTAGGGTTTGCGCAACCGAAAGAACATTTGGGTGCCAGGATTGGTTATGGTGACGGCGACCAAGCCTGTTTGTGGATTGAGTTCTTCAGTATAGCCGAACATGGTGAAGGGCTGCTCCAAGCTGGTCGTGGCCTCGAGCATATAACCCGAAAAGCCCGCGGGCCATTGTAAACGAATAGCGCCGGACGAACTGCTGATGTTCAACGCAGGCGTAATTTCAGCGACAGGGATCGCGGCCGGCGTTTCGGCATTCGCCGGTGAAATTGAATGCGTTTCCTCCGGGATAATTTCGGCCACGCCGTTCATGGGAAGTCCAATCGGATCCTTGGCGCGGTCGCCCCAGTCGTTCCATCGATTATGCTGGCTGTGGTATGGATAATAGATTGAGACGTAATCTTCACCGCCGCCGGCGTTGTTGGGTTCGCCTTTTGCCCAGGCAGTAAATGAAACCGATTCGCCGCTGCTCCAGGTGAAATGGAACTTTTTATCGCGATCGCTTAAGCCAATCCAAAGCAGGCGTTGGGTGCCAGAATAATTGCCGAACGTTTTGAAAATCCAGTCTTCTTCGGTTTGGTTCCGGATTGTCGCCAAATGCCCGCCGATCTTCACCGCGCCGGCTTCAGCCTCCTTCCAGGTCGAGGCCGAGAGCAGGATGTAGCGGTGATGATTGGCGGGGTTAACGATGGGGGCGCTCACTGCGCGGTCCAATCCGAGGGCACGAATGAGCATGGCACGATTCGTGAAATTTGCGCCCATGTTGACGAACGCGAAAGCGACTGATTCAGCCCGAGGCTTATCCGCATAGGTCCACCAAATGAGATTTGTGCTCCCGTTGGTGAGCGAACCGCCCGGTGCGCACTTACGCGATGCCATATTCACGATTTGGCCCGTTCCAGTCTCGAACAACTGTGGCCAGTCCACCAAGGAAGTGCCGCAAAGGGCCGTCTCCAAACGCTGTGCCTCTATATGAGACCAGGGCGAGGTGATATTGTTCTGGGTCGAGGTGGCATCCATCGTCGGCTTTTAACCCGCAAGCCTTGTTGACGAGCATTGTCCATACCCGTTCCTGGCTTTCACGACACGCCTTTGGAATTGGAATATCCCATATTGAATCTTTTTCTTCCCGCTTTAGCATAGCGGAAAAATGCCAATTTCAATGGCGTTATCAAGGCGCAAAATGAGCGTTGCCGCAGGCGATAATGGGTGTGAATAAGCCAAGCAATCTTCGGTGTCAAGGGAAGCGGCAATGACTTACAACGCATTTGCGCCCACGTTGGAAAAATAACGGGGTTGACCTACGATTGGAAAAGGAGTTGAGTGAGGCGAGCCTTGTACTCGCAATCCGCGATTGTAAGGAACGCGGGTTTTCCCGGTTAAACTACGCACCCTAAGCGATTTTAAATTTGCACACATTTTGAGGAAGTCAAATTGATTATTTGTGGTTTTTGAGGATGTGTTTAGAAAAGGCATCCATTAGTTTTAATGCACCTAAAACAAACAAAGCAAACGCCGACGCTTCCGTGGCACCACGCTTGGACAAAGATGAGGTGATCTATGCCATCGTTTGAATCATTTTGGGAACTGGTTGCTATTTTAGGTTCTTTAATAACCATCGCTGGCGTTGTCGCAGAAGAATCTGAACGGGCATTGAAATTCACAAAACGGAAATTGTTTTGGAAATTATTTATATGGCACAGAAAAGACCGGCTGGCGATGGCGAGATTGCTATGGTTCCTCCATAAAAAGCGGGTGTTTTTTGAGGACTTAGGTTTTGCATTTGTTTTTATCGGGTTGGCAATTGAATTAGGTGCAGGAACAAAGGCACTCCTAATCAGCCATGCAGAGGACAGACGGTTGCGAGGGGACTTGGCAACACTTAATGATCGCGCATCCAGCAATGAATTAGCCGCTATACAACTTGGCATAGAGTTGAATAAAACAAAAACGGAACTCGCCACAGCACAAGCACGCCTCAATGAGAGCATAACCAATTTGGAGAACGCCAATCTGCCGATGGATATTGGCGAGCAAGGGAGCTTTGCAGAAGATTTAAAACCTTTTGCGGGGATGCAAATTGAATTACGAAGCGCGGCTGATACTAAATCACAGAAAACCGCTGATCTTTTGAACACGGTTTTTATTAGGGCTGGCTGGAAGGTAATGAATCGCGGCGTGATACCCAACATCGGGGAAGATGGCGTCATTATCGGGTATAATGTTGGCATCGCTTTTCCGCTCCTTACAAATGCACCTGTTGTCAATCCTGATCGGAAAGCAGGCCATCTGCTCTTAAAATTATTAACTGAAAGAGGTGTTCCTGCGGAAATAATCGAGAACCATCCAGGAAGCCGCCGGGTTTTGGTGCCGTCGAACACGATCATACTTGCCGTTTGTGAGCGTCCGAACCAATTGAAAGTGGAGTTGATGCAACTTGAGGCTAAGGACGAAATAGCTGAAGACAATTGGAACACCCAAGCCCCAACACTGTTTGCAAGAATGACCGAACTGCAAACAAACCGATATGTTTCAAATTCAAAGGAACTTGCAGATGCGCAAACAGAATTTAACGACTTAAATATACGATTGCTTAAATTGAGGATTGAGGAAACAAATAACTTTGACCGAGAGCGAAAACTGTATAAACAAATGGATGAAGTCGCCGGGGGGACAAATTCACATGCTCTTGGAATCCACATGAGCGGCAATGTTTTTAATGGATTTGATGGGAATATGGATAGGTTCATAAAAATCGGAAACGGAACAAATTCCCCACCGATTTTTATGAATGGTAATGTTGTCAATCCCCCACCATTGCAATGATCCCTGCATGGTCGAACGATACGCCACAAACCCGGCAAAATCTGCCGGAATTTGAAAGTAAGACACCGCCGACATTTGAAATCAGGACACGGCACAATGGTGCGGAGCAACTCCATTTCGAGGCACCCACAAATGTTGTGAGCGGGGGATATCCCCAACCATCGCCCCGTAACCATGTGGCGCAACGGGAAATCCAAATTAAGGCACTACCGAATAATTGAATCGTAAACACCCTGAAAAACCACCTCGTTTTACTGCACTTTACTTGCATTCGCTTGTAAGTGATTGATTTACGGTGGAGCGGTGGAATCGATCCATCATTTAAAATGCAAAAGACCTTCGCTCAGGGCGGCCCGGGAAACCACTTCAATAGTTCCTCTGCCACGAGTTCATGCCCCCTGCGGTTGGGATGATTGCTCTGGGCCATGTAATCCGCCAGATGGCCCCCTGCATGGGCCGCCTCCTGAAAGCGCGCCAGGCTGTCCACGAGACCCACGCCATACTCACGCGACAGCCGCCGAATCTGTCCGGCCTGTTCATTGAGAGAATCGCGGGGATTATCAAGCTGCGCGCGCAAATCGGGCGTGGGCGTCAACAATAGGATTTTGACGTGACGGGCCAAGGCCATTTCGATCATCGTCCGCCAGGCTTTCTCGGAACGCCTCAAACCAATGCCACGGTCGTTCAACGCGTAATCAATCGTCACCACGTCAGGCCTCAAACTCAAGACATCGCCTTCAAACCTAAGCGCGCCAGACTCGGAATTTTCGCCGCCGATGGCGGTGACAATCACGTTTATGACCGCGTGCGGAAAACGCCTGCATAGCTGTTGATGCATCAGCGCCGGGTAGGCGTCAAACGTCCGCACCTCGGGCGTTTTAAAGTAGCCGGCTGGCACACTGTGCCCATGGCAGACGATATTGATAATGCGATTTTTGGGCCATGGTTTGGACAATTCGTCGCAGACGTTGCCGAGATAAACGCGCGGATTCGCCGGGGCGGTTTCCGCCACCGCCGGGCCTTGACTCGCGCAGGAAGCGGCCAGAAGCGCCACCAAACTCGCGACAAATGCAACAAGTGTTTTTCCGCAGCAAAGGCAAGCTCGAATATTTTTCCAAATCCCTGATAAAAACAGCCGTCTCATTTCCCAAGGATATTCGCAACCGCGCCTAACCTCAAACCCCGGTTTAAATCACCCTTGCGCGCCCGCCTGCTTTGAAAAAATGCAATCAAATCGTTGAAGTCGTTTTCTATAACCATTGCTCTTCCTTCTTCGATTAAGAGTAAGAGCAGGATTGGGAAAAGAAGAGGATGCGCGCGTTCTACGCTTCGCAGAGCACGGGAGTTTGGGCAGGCACGGAGAGCGTCACGACTGAACCTGTTTCTGGAGACCAGGTTAATTCCGCCGCGCCGTCGAGGCAGAGCAGGCGTTCGTGGATGGCAAGGTCATCCAATGCGCTTTCGGTAATCCGGCCCGGCGCGCCTTCTTTGGCACCGGAACGCAAATGGAGGCGCAGGACGCCCTCTGTTTGCTCCAGTTCGATTTCGACATGAGGCACGCGATGGGGGGCCAGGACTTCCATCACAATCTCGCGGCAGACTCCAAAAAGCTCGTTGGCCGCGAAAGGAGGCAGGACGATTTCCTCTTTGGGCATGATAAAGGTGCAAGGGATCTCCTCTGCGACGGACTGCGAGAACCACTGCAACGCCGCAACCAGGCCAAATTCATCGAGGATTCTAGGTTGTAGTTCGTTGGTGATGTCGCGCACCGTTTGACCAAGGTCAACGATCAACTGGGACCACTCCTTGCAGTGCCGCGCCCACGCAGCCGGTTGCTTGTTGTCTGCGGCAATGGACAACTGCAAAGCCATCAGGGTCAATTTCTGGCTGACCTCGTCATGGATTCTGCGGGCCAGTCGTTTGTGCTGCCGCTGATTGAGCAGTTGTTGGCGGGCTAAGAGCGCTCTAAATTGTATAAGTGACGTGTTCACCATTGTGTTTGTCTAATGTGAATTGTTCCTGCCCGCACGTTGGCAGCCTGAGCACGCCAGCCATTCACTTGGACAGGAACACTTGCAAGGCAAGCACTTCCAATGCCACTAAAGGGGGGACCCGCAAACGTGCAGCCAGAAGCCGATACTTTGGCGCATCGGTGTCCGCTTTTGGGACTGTGGCCCCAAGAATCGGACGGATCAGCCGGAGTATACAATCAACATAACCGCAACCGGCAGGCTCTTAGGCGGCTTTAACGGGAGAGGCTTTGCGGACTAAAATAGCGCCATTGGTCTTCAAATACGCTTGAACGGCGGCAATGCCCCCCAAACTAATGGGGACTCGTTTTTGATTTTGAAAGAGACGATAATGGGTGAGCGTCTTGCCTACTTCCATGATTTCAATATGTTTATCCTCCATTTTCCAAAGCTGGCCTTTTGCCAAAGGAACGGGGGAAGGTTTTTTCGCCTTCATATTTTTTACCAAGGTGGACGTCTTCGCCGCAGTGGGAGAAATTCTATTCATGAGCTAATCCGATTATTTGGACATTCAGGAAACCTTTTTGGTTCTGGTATTGGCCATTAAAGCATTTCCCAGGCAAAAGATATACATAAATCTGCGTAATTAAAACGATCCGCCCCAGGGCCTCCTGGCGCTAATGCTTTCCCATCACCGCAATACGTCGCCGGGTTTTTTCGGAAATTGCAAAACAGCCGGGCGCGAGGGCGCCATGCCGCGAGACTCGGGAGAGAAATCGGACGTCGAATCGCCGGGGTTGTTGTAAGTCTGGTTTGCACGGTATCTCGTGTCGGTAGAACGATAGACGGGTAATGCGCTCATGGTTTCCTCGGGCGCTTTGCCCCGTAATGCATCCGTTTGCGACGTGTATTCCGTCATCCCGGGTGCAGTCGCATAGCCGTAATGCGGGTCATCAGGGTTGGAAGCTGGCGCCGCATTGGCGGGCAGGGAATCCAAAATGGTTTTTGCCTGGGGATCAACAAATTGCCCGGCCCGCATCCGGTCCAGGCTTGGAAAGGCGTGGGAAAAAGACCCGCTGGCCCAAGCGGAGTCCGACTCGAAACTTTTCGAACTGCCATCGAAGCGATCACGATTGAGAGAATCGCGGCTGCCGGACATGCTCAATGAATCCATCCTCTCGCGAAAGGTCTGGTTCCCCTCTCCCTCCTCCGCTCGCCGTTGGGGAAAGAGATTTTCAGGCGCCGGAGACCATCCTCTTTGCATGTCCATGCGGTTGGTCATACCTGTCAAGCGCTGCGGCGTCGCGTAGGGATCATTGTCCGTGCTCTCCTGATCTCCCGTGCTGTTCCGGTTCCCCAGAGAATCCGTTTCCCAGCTTCGGTCCGCTTTCTTTTTTGGGGCGGCGGTGATAATCACAGTCTCAGTGACGGGCGGAAGCTCAGACACCTCGAAAGAAGGACCACTATCCAGCAGTGAAGTCGCGTGGCCGGGGGCGGAAGCCTCTTTGTTTTCGCGTTCCAATTGAGGCACACCCAAGGGGACAGTGGGGGCCGAAAAGTCAATCTTGTCCCCCGCGCGGGCCACTGGGACTGCCACCCACCAGAGCGACACGCCCACCACCAGAGCTAGAGAGGTCAGAGAATTTGAATGCCGAGGCGACATACTTCGAGCCTGTTTAGTAGTCTAAATTTCGTCCCGCGTCAACTTTTTCCGGCGATTTTTCAATTTTACGGCGTCACGCTCGCGGAGAGCCGATAAAAGAGATTGGCCGCGTTGGGCTGGCTTAAAGTGAAAACGCCATTTCCGCTGGCATCGATCGAAGCTTTGTTGGTCTGGGTCAGCCATTGCGGATTGGTCACGCTGTCCGTGGACTGGAGTTGGTAAAGGCGGCCGCCTTGATAGGGAGAGAACGAGATCGAGACGGCGCCGCTGGACGTTTGGCTGACTTGGAAAGTGAGGTGCGAAGCGGGGTCGTTGGGCACCGTTCCGAAAATATATTCCGCATAGTTGGAATACCCGTCGCCGTCGGGATCGGCGGAACCGGAAACGGTTGCGTTGGTGCCGAAGTAGTAGGTGGACCACCAACCCGGGACCATTCCATTGGTCGGAGCATCCTGGCCCACGTCGTACGACCACTTCATGGCATTGGCGACGACGTAGCGGTTGGTTTCGCCTGTGTCATTATAAATGACAACGTGGCCGCCCGTTCCGCTGGCGAAATAAAGATTGGTGGCCAGCGGTTGCCAGCTCCCGCCATTGACGGTTTGGTTGACGCTGTCAATCAATTCGTTGGTCGCCCCGGAAACATACATTTGGGCATTGGTCGTAAAATTGGTGCTAATGGGATACCAGACAGAAACGTCGTAGTCTCCCGCCGCCGGAATATTGGGGGTGTAGGTGGCCGAGGCCGTTGGGTTGTTGGCGGTGGTATTGGCGAATTGATAGTAAGTGCCGTAGATGGCGGAGCCCACGGAAGTGCCCGTCCAGTACCCCGAAGTGTAGGAGGCATCACCCGTATTCAGGATCAAGGTATCAGTCGTCGAGAAGCTGCCATTGGTGGTATAGAGCGTGGAACCGACCAGCGAATTGATCTGGAAGTAATAATTGGTATCGCGCAGCAGGCCCGTCAGCAAAACGACATGCTGGGTCGAGACGCTGGACATGAGCGAGGACAAGCTGCCGTAGGAGGGCGTCAAGCCGTACCGCACCTGCGCGGTGGCCGGGAGGCCGGTTTTCCAGGCGACAAATGCGCTGCTGGCCAAGGCGGTCACGACCACGTTGCTGATGATCGGCAAAGGCAGCGTGATCGTCGTAATCAGCCGGGCCGTATTGTTGGTCAGGTTGCCGTCAAAATAAGGGCTCGAGACGACCGCAGTATTGGTGGCTTGGCCCGCGGAAAGAGCGGTCGCCGACACCACGACCGGAAAGGGCTGGTTCGTGCCCACTGGCCCCACGATGACGATGACCGCATTCGTGGTAATCGTATAGCCCGTTGACGGCTGCAAAACGGTAAAGCCTCCTAAACGCGCGGAAAAGACATTGGATATAACGACCACTCCATTGCTGGCCGGCCCGAGGTTAGTGATGAAATTCGTGTAGAGGATGGTTTGTCCCACTTGGAGATTGACCGTCGAAGCGACCAAGGCCAGCGAGAGGTCTTCTCCGAGGAAGGAGAGCGTATTCGTCACACTATTGTTGGGCGCATTAGTATCAAAATCGGTGCTTGAGACGACGGCAATGTTCGTGCCGGACACCGGACCACTGATTCCAGCGGCGTCAAAGGCAATGGTCGCGGTCTGAGTATTGGAGAGCGAGCCCAGGCTGAAAATCACCTGGTTCTTCACGATCGTATAGGTGCCTTGCGACTGAATCACGTTGGTGACCAGCCCCATGTTAGTCGAAAGCGTGTCTGTCACCGTCACCAAGCCACTGGTGGAAGGCCCAAAGTTGGTCACGGTGATGGAAAAAGTGACCGGCTGGCCCAGAGGAGCAATTGAGGCGGACGCCGACATGCTAATGGCCAAATCTTCATCATTGATAAACGTCACGATATTCGAACTGTTGTTGGACAGGTTGGTATCGACATCCTGGCTGGCCACGACCACCGAAGTCGTCGCATTAGTCATTTGGTTATAACTCAATGCCACGGCAGTAACGATATTGGTCACCACCTGATTGGGGGCAACCAGCCCAAGGGCTATTATAATCGCCGTATTCGTCAGATTGGTGGTGACGAGGTTGGTAATAATATACGCGCCAGGCGTTTGCACAGTGAAGCCTCCCCAGTTCAGCGAATAAGCATTGGTCACAAACACCGCTCCGTTGGCGGCCGGTCCGAGGTTGGTCACGAGAATGACGTTGGTCACCGTCTGTCCGATCAAAACGTTGGTGGCGGAAGTGGACAAATTCACCGCCAAATCCTGGCCCGCGATCGTCACGATGAACACATTGGTATTGTTCGCGGGCACCAGGTCTATGAACGGCCCGGAGACGATCGCGATGTTAGTGGCCACAGACGATTGCGTCGCCGATACCCGGATAGTGCTCACCGAACTGGCCCCTGCCGGCAACGCGGGCAAACTAAAGATTACCACAGAACCTTGGATGCTATAAGTGCCCCCCAATGCGGGAATGACCTCTCCCCCTTCCAACGTCACATTCGGCGAAAGGATGTTGGTGAGCTGAATGGGGCCGCTCGTGGAGGGGCCGGCATTGCTCACCGTCAAAGTGTAAACCAAGACGCCGTCTGAAAGCACCGGATTCGGAGAGTTCGTTACAGTGACCGATAGGTCAGCGTCAGCGTTCGTGATAGCGATTGAACTGGTGTAAATATCAAAATTGCCTCCTGCCCCGTCCGGGTTATTGGTCGTAATATCCGAGTTATCCGGCCAGACAAAATAGAAAATGCCCCCATAACCGACGAGTCCGGTGTAATTTCCCCATCCGGTCAGATTCGTTGAAGTGAGCAACGAAGACGCCAGACCGGTCGCCGGACTATTGATAGGAGTGGCCAGGCTTACAACCGGTTGGTTGGGCTGAAAGGTCATTCCGCCATCCACGCTCAACGTGCTGTACATCACGGCCGACGAGTTGGGCGTGCCCGTGGTATAAGTCGAAGGGAAAATGTTGGTAATGGCCAAATTGACCACCGTATTGGTAACCGGCGGGCCTGCGCCGGTATTAGTTCCGGTAAAATAGATGGCCACGTTGGTCTGGGCTCCGTAAATATAAAGGGCATTAGTGGATGATCCTCCAACCGTAACCGGTCCAAGGTTCGTCACCGCCGTGGAATTGCCGTACATATTATTGCCCATCACCCCAATGGTATAACTGGTGCCGTTGCCAATCGGAGGTTTGGGATCAACCACTCCTTTGATGAGATTTGTGATGCTTATATTGGTCACCACGAAGTTTGAAAGCGTCAGCAGCGCGTTGGTTACGACGATTGACTCAAGGGAAGAACCCGCTCCCGAATCATTCCGGCAATCCAGCCAGGAAAAGGCCAATATGCCGGTAAGGGGATCGACCGCCATGCGAGGTAGAAAGTGGTCGTTGGCGGTGGTATCGTCGTTCACCTGGACCGGGGCGGTCCAAGTGGCGCCGGCGTTCGTGGAACTGCAAAGCTCGATCACTTTGTTGCTGGAGGAGCCTACCCCGGTATAAACCGTGTAGGACTGCCCGAAATTGGTGCTGAACGCATCGGAATTCCACCCTGCGCTCGCCGCGGCATTGAGGCCAATCCCGCTCACCTCCGCCGCAAGGTACGTCGAGCCGCCAATGGCGTTCGTCGCGACCACGCTTGGGACGGAGAACCCGGCGGAAAATAGGTTGAGGTTGGGCGTCCGCACCAAGGTCGCTTCATAAAATAGCGGCCCGGAGTCTTCACTAATGGGCCCGGCCACGGTCAGGGAATTGGAGGCGAGCAGTGTTTGCGCCACCCCCCAATTGGGCGCCGTCAAGTCTCCGTTGGTTAAAATTTCGTAGGTGTACCCGGGAAGCGTTCCTCTGATGGCCAAAACGGGCTGGGGCGAATCAATGACGGTCAGCGTAAAATTGGCGTCATTGGTCGGAAACGTCAAGACGGCATTCGTATTGACGCTGGCGTAAATGGACGCCGGTCCCGCATCCTCCAGATGATCCTGGAACACCACCATCACCTGTCCGAGAGGCCCGACCGTTAAATCCGCGAACCCCCCGTTGGCTGACGAAGGCACGACTTGGACTGCGCCAAAACTCGCATTGGTTCCCCATTGCGTTGACTGCAACCCTTGCACGACCAGCGGGAAGTTCGGCAATGAGTAATCCTTATAGACGAGCCAGACGCTCCCCGCGCCATCTCCCGCGAAAGGACTGGTCAAGCGCGGCTGGTCGGTGGAATCATTGGGCGCTAAATTGGTCACGGCGGTAAAGCTGTTGCCTCCGTTGGTGCTGACCGCGATGGCGATTCCTTCAAAATTGGTCGGGAGATAGGCGAGAAACAGATTTCCATAAGTGTCCCAAGCCAGCGAAGGTTCGCCGTAGGCCGCAGTCAATCCGCTGACATCATTATTAGTGGCGATAATATTTGTCGTCCAAGTCAGCCCCGAGTTGCTGCTGGCGGCGACACACAAACCCGCCGCCATCCCGTCAATTTGCGCCGCCACACACAACTGGTTGGGGGCGAGGCTGTTGAGGACGATGGAAGGGTCCGTTTCGTCGCCGCTTATTTGGGTGACATCCACCGGGATGACTTGTCCTTGCATCGGGGGACCCGCGAGGCAAAAGAGGGCCGCGGAAAAAACGAAAGCCAGGGGTCGGAGGGCAACAAAACCGAACTTCGCAGTGCGCATATTTTAATTAAAGAACCTCTAAAAATTATGGAAGCCAAAGAAGCCGGACAGAATTGACGCGTGTCTCATTGGCTAACGGCATGGTGGTAACAGGTCGCGCTCTGCTTTACAACTGCAAATTTAAAAGATTTTCAACCCGGGCGATCAACCGTGCCAACTTGTACGGCACGCACTCGTCCATCAGCACAATCACCGGCGAAGACTTCCCAAGGTTAGCTCCTGCGCCGCCATGATGACGGCCAAAGCGGTATCCCGGCTAACTGACGGGAAATTTTCCAAGAACTCATCAAGCGGACAATCGCTTTCCAAGTGCTCGAAAAGCGACGCCACCGGCACACGGCTACCCCGAAAAACGGGTTCTCCGCCCATTATCTCCGGATCGGCAATAATATAATCGCTCAACTCGACGTGTTTGGCCTTTTGGCCGGAAAGTGTCTTCATTCAGGTGGTTTTACTTTACGCATCTTCGAGGCGCACCGCAACGAAGAATATCCCAAGAGGAGTATGGATTTTACTCCGGTGGGTACTGCCAGACCCAGTCGCCTTTTTTGCGATCAACCGCGCCCGTTTTGGTTGCGCCCGGTTGGCCGCCATCGTCTTTTTCATTCCAACCCACCGAGTAAAGAATAAATTTGCCGTCCGGCGCGCGCCGATAATGCAGCGGCTGACCGTTGATGATGTCGTGCGGCAGTTTCGCGATGAACCGCGGCGCCAGAGATTCCAACGTTTCAGGATAGCCGCCCTGTGCCAGCCGATAGCGCTCCAAGGCGCAGGCCACCTGCGCGAGGTCGGCATAGACTTGCGTCATGGCAAAAGTCCCCACGCTTCGGGAAATGGCGGGGAAATTCATCAACGCCAGAATTTTATACGGCTGGTAGTGATGCATCTGGGCGCTTACCGCCCCCTCCGCGCGCCGCTCGGCCGCCGGGGAGGCAATTCGCTTTTCCAGATCCACCAGAGGCGCGCAAACCTGTTCATTCAACCGGGCGGACGCCAGTTCGTTTTGGTAGAAGAACGCGCTGGGCATCAGCCAAAAACTAAGTTCCATGACTTTATCGGTGCCGGAACTGTTTTCCACTGTTTTATACTCGCGGGTCCGCCGATAATTTTCCAGTAAAGCCAGCGCAAAGCCCAGCTCGCCCCGCATGGCTTTCCGATAGTCGGCCAGGAAATCTTTCGCAGCGAGTTCCTCTTCCAGTTCCGCCAGTTGCGCGTCCGACCATTGCCGCCGGGCCAACCCTTCGTAAATCGGTTGGAGCGTGGGGTGCATCGTCGCCAGGCCAACCAGATGCGTGATCAAGAGCGGCTCCTGGCGCAAAGCCTCATTCAATCGCAGCAGAAGTTGGACATCGTCAAATGCTTTGGCGGTTTCCCCGCCCCCCAGTTCGGCCAAGGCGCGCAACTCGATGACGGAACACGCAAATTTGAAATCGACCAGATATTCCATGACCCGTGACCCGGTCTTAAGATCATACGTATAGTCGTCGGCAAATCGGGAGTAAGGCCGCCGGCTCGCCACCCGCAATTCCTCGATGGCTGAATCATATTTGCTGAGGGCCAGCAGAACGTCAGCGGAGGGTGTTTGCGGATGTGGCGCGACAGGAAATTCACCCGCTAATTTTCTGGGCGAAGTCCGGTAGTAATTCTGCCATTCTTTTAAATCAATCAATCGGGCTAACTGCCAGTTGCCGAGCCACCCGTGTTCAGGCCCACTGCCGTCCGACCGCGAGATCGACATCTTTAATGGGTCAACCAAGTGACTGTCGCCGGGTTTCCATTTCATTTGTCTTTCATCCCACGTCGTGGCGGCCAGTGCGGAAAAAATCGGGGCCTTGGTAAAGTTCTGGTCGTCAGGAATTTTGTTCGTTGAATTCAGGATTTGGTCCAGGAAATCGCCTTTGGCCGCCGCCTGCCGCTTATAATTTTCCCACTCTCGTTTGCCGCGCCAGTTCTCCTCGGTAATCACCAAAGCCCCCAGCGTGATAATTACCGCCACGCCAATCAACCCCCAGCGCCAGAACCGCCAGCCCCATTTTATTTTAGGTTTGTCAATCATAGGTTAAACGATGGCGGTTAGGTCAATTTCGCTTCGCGGCTTTGGCACAAATTCTTGCGGGCGGAGGGCATCGACTGGCTGGGGGTGATCGGAGAGCAAGTCATTTAACAGTTTCTCCTCGTTGCGAAACGCCATCATCATCTCCGCTGTCGGGGGAGCTTCGGCGAGAGGCGGGGGCGAACCGTCGCGCTGCGAAACGTTGACCAACACGATCAAAGCCCACACGACGGCCAGCCCCGCCCAAACCCGGCGGCAAGGCCAAAACACTTCCCGCCAGAGTTGCGGCAGAAAATCGGCGGCGGGGCCTGGGCGGTCGATGACTTGATGTCGGATGCCATTGAGCTTGGGAGCGGCGGACTGGTGCCGGGCCAATAAGACTTCACGCGGCGTTTTCATTTCGTCTCCTCCAACAATTTTCGCAGGGATTTCTTGGCGTAATACAACCGTGACTTGACCGTGCCGGCCGGAACTTCCGTGATGCGAGCAATTTCC
>Ga0209483_1000451_pt1 | contig 36337 bp, 35 predicted proteins | sample NGEPerA_FD_184508 | JGI IMG/M metagenome (GOLD analysis project Ga0209483, IMG submission 184508) | Arctic peat soil microbial communities from the Barrow Environmental Observatory site, Barrow, Alaska, USA - NGEE PermafrostL2-A... | ecosystem: Environmental > Terrestrial > Soil > Wetlands >...
GAAGGCGCGGGCGAAGGTGGTCTTGCCGCTGCCCAAGGCACCGCGCAGGGCGATCAAATCGCCGCGCCTGGCGTCGCGCGCCAGCAACGCGGCAAGCCGGCCGGTTGCGGCCTTGTCCGGAAGATCGATCGTCAGCGCGGAACTCCCATTCACGCCTTGTTTTAGGGGGGCAACGGTCCGCTCGCAATGGCGCCCGCAACCCGAGGGGTGTTGCGCGGTAGTGGCGGTGCCGCCATGTTAGCGCGGCGAAAAGGGGACGTGATGGCTGGAGCGGCGCAGACCGACGTGGCGATCATCGGCGCGGGGCCGGTCGGCCTCTTCGCCGTCTTCGAATGCGGCATGCTGAAGCTCGGCTGCCACATCTTCGATTCGCTGCCCGCGCCGGGCGGCCAATGCACGGCGCTCTACCCCGAAAAGCCGATTTTCGACATCCCGGCCTATCCGACCATCGGCGCGCAGGAGCTGGTTGAGAAGTTGCTCGAACAGGCGGCGCCCTTCACGCCGCACTTCCATCTCGGCAGGCCGGTGACTGCGCTCGCGCCGCTGCCGGATGGCGGCTTCCGGCTGAGCGCCGGCGACGGCGCGGCGGTTACGGCGCGCGCGATCATCATCGCCGCCGGGGCCGGCGCCTTCGGGCCCAACCGCCCGCCGCTCGCCGGGATCGAGCGCTTCGAGGGTAAGAGCGTCCATTATCTGGTGCGGCGGCGCGACGATTTCCGCGGCCGGCGGGTCGTCATCGCCGGCGGCGGCGATTCGGCGGTCGATTGGGCGCTGTCGCTGGCCGAGGTCGCGGCCCAGGTGATGGTGGTGCACCGCCGGCCGAAATTCCGCGCCGCGCCCGGCTCGGTCGCGCGGCTCCACGCGCTGGCCGAATCCGGCAAGGTCGAGCTCGTCGTGCCGTATCAGCTGCACGGGCTCGAAGGCGACGGCGACACATTGAAGGCCGTGATCGTCGCCGATCTCGACGGCAAGACTCGAAGCCTGGCGGCGGATGCCCTGCTCCCCTTCTTCGGCCTCGCCGCCGATTTGGGGCCGATCGCGCAATGGGGCCTGGATCTTCATCTGCATCATCTCAAGGTCGAGCCGGCGAGTTGCGCCACCTCGGTGCCGGGTATCTTTGCCATCGGCGACGTGGCGCATTATCCCGGCAAGCTGAAGCTCATCCTGTCGGGCTTCGCCGAGGCGGCGCTCGCCGCACATGCGATCTATCCGCTGGTCCATCCGGGAGCGGCGCTGCATTTCGAATATTCGACGACCAAGGGCGTGCCGGGCCGCTGAATCTGTCGGCTATTCTCCCGCTGCGCGCAGGCGCTGGGCCTCGGCCGGGATGCGGCAGGTGACGATGGTGCCGGCGCCCGGAATCGAGCGCAGTTCCACCGTGCCGCCATGCAGATCGACGAAACTCTTGACCAGCGACAGGCCCAGTCCCGCGCCGGCACCGGGCTGGCGCGCCTCGCGCGCGCTGCCGCGCTCGAAGGTGCCGAAGATGCGCGCCTGATCCTCCTGCTTCACGCCGATGCCGGTGTCGGCCACGGTGAGCGCCACGCCCCCGCTTTCGCGACGCGCCCGAAGCGTGACGGTACCGCCGGCCGGCGTGAATTTGAGCGCGTTGGAGACCAGGTTGAACAATGCCTGCTTCAGCCGCCGCTCGTCCGCCGGCAGCGTGCCGATGTCGGGTGGGCAATCAAAATCGAGGCGCAGGCCCTGGTTGCGCGCGCGTTCCCGCGCCAGGGTCATCACGCTCGACATCAACGCATGGATGTCGACCTCTCGGGTCTCGATCTGCATGTAGCCTGCCTCGATGGTGGCAAGATCGAGAATGTCATTGATGAGCGAGGACAGGCGCTGCGCGCTTTCGAGGATGCCTTGGCTGTATTCGGTCTGGCGCGGGTTGAGCGCGCCGAAATATTGGTTCACCAGGATCTCGGCGAAGCCGCTGATCGCGTTCAACGGTGTGCGGAGCTCGTAGGAGACATTGGCGAGGAATTCGCTCTTAAGACGGCCGGCGGTCTCCAGCGCGGCGGTGCGCTCGCGCAACGCTTGCTCGACGCGCGTCGAATCGGTGATGTCGAGATAGCTCAGCAGGATGTTGCCGTCAGGCAGCGGGACGGTGGCCGCCTGCAGCACCGAGCCGTCGGCGCGCTCGAGCCGCACCGAGGACGCGCTGTGCGCGGTGATGCGCGCGACGATGCGGCGGCGCGTCTCGTCCCAGGCCTCCTGGTCGGCGACGAACGGCCGGAAGCGCTCGACGATTGAGGATATATGCGGCTCGCCCGCCAGATCCTCGGGCACGAGCCGCCAGATGCGGGCATAGGCCGGATTCCACAGCTTCAGGCGCCCGTCGCTGCCGAAGACGGCGATGCCTTCATAGAGGTTGTTCAGCGTTTCGCGCTGAACCGCTATGGAAGTGTTGTAGGAGCGTTCGAGCGCCAAGCGGTCGGTAACGTCCTCGAAAACAAAGGTCAGGCCGCGGAACGGATGCGGGCTGACGACGAGGCGCAGCGTGCGCTCGTCGGGCAGATGCAACAGCTCTTCCTGGGGCTCGATCAGCGCGGTGAACATGGCGCGTTGCTGCGCCTTGAAGGCGCGGAAATCGGCGTGCTCAGGCAGGCGGCGGCGTTCGCGCAGCCGCTCCAGCACCTCGTCGAGCGACGGCTTCGCCGCCAGCCAATCGGGCTCAAGCTGCCAGAGATGGACGAAGGCGGTGTTGTAGAAGGCGAGCCGCAAGTCCGGACCGTAGATCGCGATCGCGACGATGACATTCTCGAGCACCGCCGCATGCGCGGCGATGTGGCGCTGCAATTCGACCTGCGCCGCCTGGAGCACGGTCAGGTCGCGCGCGAGGCCGAGCGTGCCGCCATCGGCCAGCGGAATCTCGGAGAGCGCGAGATAGCGGCGCGAGCCGTCGATGACGACGTAGCGGCTGTCATCTTGGGGCGCGCCTTTCGCCTGGGCTCGGGCGGCGAGGGCACGACCCTCCGCGCCGGCGAGCTCGCGGCCCTCCGCGATGGCGCCGGCCGAATCGGCGTCGACGGCGGTGGCATAGGCGCGGTTGGCTTCGGCGAGGCTCAAATCCCGGCGCCGTCGCCACAGCGGCATTGGCAGTGCGTCGATGAGTGCGCGCAAATCGTCCCGCTCGCGCGCGACGCCTTCGGTCTCCGACAATCGCTTGGCAGCGGCGCCCAGCCGCTCGGCAAGGTCAAGCCGATCGCCCTCGACCTGGCGGAGACGCGCGATCAGGCGGCGCTGTGCCGGCCAGACGACCCCAAGCGCCAGCGCCAAGACCGCGAAGAGCGCGCCCAGCAACACCGACCAACCCATCCTCCTGCCCCTCCGATTCGCGGCATTCGCCTAAAAATGCCGCGAATCGAGCGAGTCTAGGCAAGCGCGTTGAAATCGTCGAGCAGGCTGGCGATTCTGGCGTCGTCGTGCTGGTCCATGATGGCGCGGGCGCGCTGGGTCGCCGCCGCCACATCCATGGCACGCACCCGCTGCTTGACGCGCGGAATACTCGCCGGCGCCATGGAAAGATCGCGCAGACCGAGACCGAGCAGAAGCGCCGTGTAGCGCGGATCGCCCGCCATCTCGCCGCACAGACTGACCGGCTTTTGCGCCCGGATTGCCGCTTCGACGGTGAATTGGATGAGACGCAGCACCGCCGGATGCAGCGGGTTATGAAGATAGGCGACCTGTTCGTCGCTGCGATCGACGGCGAGGGTATACTGGATGAGGTCGTTGGTGCCGATGGCGAAGAAATCGGACGCCGCCGCCAGCGCATCGGCCGCCAGGGCGGCGCCCGGGATCTCGATCATCACGCCCAGCGGCGGCAGCGGATCGGCAATGCGCGCGCCGCGCCGCTTCAGGCGCCGCACCGCAAGCGCCATGGCCTCGCGCACGGCAAGAACTTCGGCGACGCTCGAAATCATCGGCAGCAGGATGCGTACCGGCCCGACCGCGCCGGCCCGCAGCATGGCCGCGAGCTGGGCGTCGAGCAGCGTCCGCTCCCTGAGCGAAAGACGAATCGCACGCAATCCCAATGCCGGGTTGCTGCCCTCGCTCGCCATCGTCTCGGCGAGGGGCGCCGCGACCTTGTCGCCGCCGACATCGAGTGTGCGGATGGTGACTGGCTTTCCTTCCATGCCGCGCACCAGCGACGCGTAGGCGGCGTATTGCTCGTCCTCGTCAGGTAAATCGTCGCGATTCATGAAAAGAAATTCGCTGCGCACCAGCCCGAGACCTTGGGCGCCGACCGAGACCGCCTGGCCCAGCTCGCGCGGCAATTCGAGATTTGCCTGCAGGCTGATCTCGATGCCGTCGCGCGTTACCGCCGGCAGTCGCTTCAATCGCGCCAAGCCCCGCCCGGCGCGCTCCATCGCCGAGCGTCGCTTCTGGAAACGCGTCAGGGTGGCGGCGCTCGGATTGATGACGATCTCGCCGGTCTCGCCGTCGAGCGCCACGGCGTCGCCCTCGCCGACGCCCTTGAGCAGATCGGCCACGCCGATGACGGCGGGAATGCCCAGCGCGCGCGCCATGATCGCGGTGTGGCCCTCGGCACCGCCGAGCACGGTGGCGAAACCCTTGACCTGCTTCGGTTCCATCAGCGCGATGTCGGCCGGGCTCAGCTCCTCGGCAAGCACGATCGTGCCCTCGGCGAGTTTCTTGAACGTGGCATAAGGCGTCTGGGTCAGATTGCGCAGCAGCCGGTGACCGACGACGCGCACATCCTCGATGCGCGCGGCAAGATAGGCGTCGCCCATGGCGGCGAAGCTTTCGCCCATGCGCTCGATCTCGAGCTCCACGGCGCGCTCGGCGTTGATGCGGTCCTGCTCGATGTGGCGTTCGGCGCCGCGCACGAAGCGCGATTTCGACAACATGGAAACGTGGGCATCGAGCAGATAACCCATCTCCTCGGCAGCCGAGCCGGGCAGCCCGGCCGCCTTGCCCTTGAGCTTCTTCAGCTGCTTGAGCGATTGCTCGACCGCTTGGCCAAAGCGCGCGAGCTCGCCGGCAACCTCGCTCGCGGCAAGCGAGCGCTCCGATACGGCGATGGCGCTTTCGTCGCTGACAAAGGCCTGCCCGACTGCGATGCCGGGCGCGATGCCGAGGCCTTCGAGCCTCCGTTCGGTCTTGCCGCCGTCACGCCTCATTGAAGCCGCCGGTGATGAGTGCCGCGAGCGCGTCGATGGCGCCGGCGGCGTCAGGCCCTGTCGCGCTCAACTCGATGGCGGTGCCCGGGCCGGCGGCAAGCATCATCAGGCCCATGATGGACCGGCCCGAGACCGAGGCGCCCGTCTTGGTGACGGTCACTTCGGCTTCGTATTCGAAGGCAAGCTTGACGAAACGCGCCGCCGCGCGGGCATGAAGGCCGCGCTGATTGCGAATGGTGACGGTTCGACGAATTTCCGCGGGATTATCGGCTGCGGGTGCGGCCGGTTCCGCCATCAGCGCACATCGGCCAGAAGCTGCGAGGCGACGTTGATGTATTTGCGGCCTGCCTCTTGTGCGCCCCGCACTGCGTCGGCGAGGGATTCGGTCTGTCGCAGGCTGGCGAGCTTGATCAGCATCGGCAAATTGACGCCGGCAATGACCTCGATCTTCGCCTTATCCATGACCGAGATGGCGAGGTTCGACGGCGTACCGCCGAACATGTCGGTGAGCAGCACCACGCCGCCGCCGGTGTTGACCTCCTCGACCGAGCGGAGAATGTCCTGGCGCCGCTTCTCCATGTCGTCGTCCGGGCCGATGCAGACGGCGGCGATGTTGCGTTGTGGTCCCACGACATGCTCCAGCGCGGAGATGAACTCAGCCGCGAGGCGGCCGTGGGTGACGAGAACCATTCCGATCATGCGATGTCCTTTACGGGATTTTCCGGCGCCTCGGCGGGCGCCGTACCGGCTTCCGCCGGGCGGTCGAGATCACGATGCAGCAGGGCGACGCGGCGACCTTCGCCGGCGAGCCAGGCAACCAGGCGCTCGGCGACGTAGACCGAGCGATGACGGCCGCCGGTGCAGCCGATCGCGATGGTGAGATAGCTTTTGCCTTCCGCCTCGTAGCGCGGCAGCAGCCGCGCGAGCCAGTCGCACAGCTCATTGAAGCGCGGCGCCAGATCCGGATCGCCTTCGATGAACTGTCCGACGGCGCGGTCGCGGCCAGAGAGCTCCTGGAGCGATTCGACGTAATGTGGGTTCTTCAAAAAGCGCATGTCGAAGACCAGATCGGCATCGCGCGGCAGGCCGTGGCGATAGGAGAAGGAAGTGACGAAGATGGTGATGCCCGGCGCGTGATCGAGTGCGAATTGGCCCTGCAACACGCGTTTCAGGTCGCCGGGCGTCAGGCTTGACGTGTCGAGAACCAGATCGGCCCGGTCGCGCAACGGCCAGACACGCTGGCGCTCGAGGCGGATGCCGTCAGCCACCGGACGCTCCGCCGCCAGCGGATGGCGGCGGCGGGTTTCGGTGTAGCGGCGCTCCAGCCGGTCGTCGTCGCAATCGAGAAAGACCATCTTGAGATCGATATTCTTGCCCTTGACTAGTTCGTCGAGCGCCTTGACGAGCGACGGCACGGCGAAGTCGCGCGTGCGAACGTCGACGCCGATGGCCAGAGGAACATTTCCGGGACGCGGGCCGACCAGCTTAGGCAGCAGCGTGAGCGGCAGATTATCGACCGCCTCGTAGCCCATGTCCTCCAGCGTCTTGAGCGCGGTCGAGCGGCCCGCCCCCGACATGCCGGTGACGACAAGAAGGCGCGCGCGTTCGGGAAATCGAGTGTTCATGGCGCGATCAGTGCGGCTTGGGTCTTGAGCTCGTCGCCGGCCAGCGCCTGGAGCGCGAAACGCAGCTTAGTGGGCGCAGAGCCTTCGAACGGACAGAGTACGAAGAGCGGCACGGAAATCCCCAGCAACGTCGCATGACGACGCTCCGGCAGCCGTTCGACATCGGCCGCCGAAACGAGATCGCAGACGAGACGCAGCGCGGCGCGCGGCGCGCGTGGCAGGCGAAGGATACCCAGGCCGCGCGCCTCGATCATGCCGGCGATGGTCGGCGGCGCGCTCATGACGATATCAGCGGATTCGCGCGCGATCTCGACCTGATCGTCGGCAACCAGGCGCGCGCCTTCGTCGATCAGCCGAAGCGCCAGATCCGATTTGCCGCTACCGGACGGACCACGCAAAAGCAGGCCGGCCTGGCCCAGGACGACCGCGGTGCCATGGATGAGATTCATCGGGCGCTCTAGGTGCGCCGCCGTCTGGTTAAAGTCAAATGGTTTGGCGCTGCAAACAGCGCTTTGGTTACACCTAACACAATAGGAAGCGTGGCTTTCCGCGCTTTCACTACCGTCTGTTGTAGGAGATGCCGGTAATTGTTGCGCCGCAATATATCAGGGGCCGGCGGGCAACCAGACACTGAAACGCGCGCCGGTATAATGGCCGGCGGCGTCGCGCCGGTTCTCGGCAACGATGCGGCCGCGATGGCTATCGACGATCTGCTTGGAGATCGCGAGGCCGAGACCCGAATGCGTGCCGAATTTTTCGCCCGCTGGCCGCTCGGTATAGAAGCGCTCGAAGATCGCCTGCAGCTTGCCTTCGGGAATTCCCGGCCCGTCATCGTCAACCGTGACAACGACGAAAGCGCCGTCGCGGCGGCCATCGACGCGCACCGAGCCGCCAGGCGGGCTGAACGACACCGCGTTGACGATCAAATTGCGGAAGACCTGCATCAGACGATCCTCGATGCCGGCCACCATCAGAGCGCCTTCGGGCGTTCCCGGATCGCCCGGCAGCATCAATTTCAACTGCGGTGAATCCGTCGCGACGCCCGCTTCGTGCACGGCGGCGAGCGCCGACAGCAGCGGCCCGAGCGCAACCGGCATGGGCTCGATCCGCGCCAGTTCGGCATCGAGGCGCGAGGCGTCGGAGATGTCCGTGATAAGACGGTTAAGCCGATCGACATCTTCAATGACCACTCCCAGCAGGCGGCGCTGCTTTGCCGGATCGTCGAGCCGGGTCACCGTTTCGATCGCGCTGCGCAGGGACGTCAGCGGGTTTTTGATCTCATGCGCGACGTCGGCGGCGAATCTTTCGATGGCGTCGACCCGCTGCCACAGCGCGCTGGTCATGTGGCGCAGCGCTCCGGAAAGATCGCCGATCTCGTCGCCGCGCCGCGTCAGATCGGGAATGACGACCTCGCGGCCTTGGCGATGACGCACATTCTCGGCCGCCTCGGCGAGGCGGCGGATCGGTCGCGCGATCGTGCCGGCGAGATAGATCGAAAGCAACACGGTGACGCCGAGTGCAAAGGCGAACACCTTGAGGACGGCAAAGCGCACGCTGCGCACCGCCTTGTCGATTTCGCTGCTGCCGATCGAAAGCTGCACCGCGCCCAGAACCTGACGGTAATGCTGCACCGGCACCGCAACGGTGAGGATCAGGCTACGGCTGGGGCGATCGCTCTGTACCTGGCTCGCCAGGTCGCCGCTAAGGGCGCGCTGCACCTCCGGAAAATCGGCGGCCGTCGCATTCACCGGCGGCTCGCGATAAGACGGGTAGCTCTTCTGCCACGGAAACAGCGCCATTGCGCCGTCATAGAGCCGGTCGGCGAGACGCTCGAAAAAGCCATTACCGGGCGGTGGCAATTCAGCAACCTCCACCGCGCCCCCCGGGCCGCTCAACACCGCGGTATCGCCCAGCAGATTGCCCTGGTTGTCGAACAGCCGCGCGCGCGTTTCGGTCGGTTCGACCAGGCGACGCATCATGTCGCGCGCCGATTGCGGCACGAGATCCTCGTTGCGGTCGTGCTGGACGACGGCGCCCTCGCCGAGCGCCGCGGCGAAGATCCGCGCTTGCGTACGCAAGGAATCGAGATTGGCGGCGATCAGGCTGTCCTGGTATTCGCCGAGATAGAGAAAGCCGAAGCCGAGCAACCCCAGCGCCAGGACGTTGACGAAAAGAATACGGCGCGTCAGCGGCGACAGCCGCCGATGCACCGGATGCGGCGGCGCGGTGGCGTTGCTTTGCGGCTTGGATTCCGGCGCGGCGCGCGGTGGCGCGGCGGCGGCCGCCGCCGGATCAGTGATCGCGGTAACGATATCCAACGCCATACAGGGTTTCGATCTGCGCGAACTCGGTATCGACCACCTTGAACTTCTTGCGCAGACGCTTGATGTGGCTGTCGATGGTGCGGTCGTCGACATAGATGTGCTCGCCGTAAGCACCGTCCATCAACTGGTCGCGACTCTTGACGTGGCCGGGCCGCATGGCGAGCGATTTGAGGATCAGAAACTCGGTTACCGTGAGATCGACATCCTGGCTGCGCCAGGTGCATTGATGCCGTCCCGGATCGAGCGTCAGATCGCCGCGCTGGATGACCGGCTCGGTTTCGGCGGTCTCCTCGCCACGCGCGATCTCGCCCCGGCGCAGCAGCGCGCGGATGCGCTCGACCAGCAGGCGCTGCGAGAACGGCTTCTTGATGTAGTCGTCCGCGCCCATACGCAGGCCGAGAACCTCATCCACCTCGTCGTCCTTCGACGTCAGGAAGATCACTGGCATCGCGCCTTGCTTGCGCAGATGGCCGAGGAGCTCCATGCCGTCCATGCGCGGCATCTTGATGTCGAGGATGGCGAGATCGGCGGGCTGCGCCGTCAGACCCTTGAGTGCTTCCGCACCGTCGGCATAGCAACGCACGGCAAAGCCCTCCGCCTCGAGGGCCACCGATAGCGACGTCAATATGTTGCGGTCATCGTCGACCAGAGCAATTGTATTAGCCACGGGAATGCACTCCTGAAAAAAGGGGCGGCAAATCCTTGCGGCCCCAATATGGCGTCTTTAGGGCCGATTGGCGCTAAGCCCCGAAACTCATGCCCTTTTTGCGCTAGAATATGGCGTGCGAGCGCGCCCACGCAAGGGAGGATACCCTTATTGTCGAGCCGATTTTGCCTGATCCGGTAAGGCCAAGAACCAAGTCGGGTAAGGCGGCGAGCGCGGGAAATGCGATGAGCGATGCGAAAGCCGATCTGCTGGGGCGCCAAGCGCGAAGTCTGCTGCGCCGTGCGACCCGCGCCGCGCTCGCAACCTCGATGGAGGGCGCGCCTTACGCCTCGCTCGTGCTGGCAGCGACCGGCGTCGACGCCGCGCCACTCCTCTTGCTGTCGGACCTCGCCGAGCACGCCAAGAACCTGAAGCGCGATCCCCGTGCCGCGTTGCTGATCGAGGGCACTGCCGACCTCGACGAGCCGCTCGCCGGACCACGCGTGACACTGATAGGCACCGCGCGGCGCATCGAGCCTGTAGCGGCGGCGCCGCTTCGGATGCGCTATCTCGCGCGCTATCCCGCGGCCGCGCTTTATGCCGGCTTCAAGGACTTTGCCTTCTATCAGCTGGACGTGGTGCGCGCTCATTTGGTCGAAGGCTTCGGCCGCATCGATTGGATCGCGGGCGGTATTTTCTTATGTGCCGCGGCGGGCTGGACCGAGGAGACGGCGGCGCTCGAACGGGTGAATGCCGATCCTGGCCTGACGACAGGACTGGCGCGGCCTTTCAGCGCCGCGGCATGGCAAGTCGCCGGGATCGATCCCGAAGGCGTCGATCTGCGCGCCGGCAGCCGGCTGGAGCGGCGCGACTTCGCCGAAAAAGCCGCCGATTTGGTGGCTGCCGAGGCGCTGATCCGCGCTCTGGCGGGCCGTGCCTGAGCTTCCTTCGCAACTGCGGCATTTCCGGTTTTTGCCAAAGACTTAGGCAAGGTTGCATGGGGGGTGGGCGCGGGATATTTTGTCGCCAAGCCGGCATGCGGATGCGACGGGGTCAGCGCATCGCCAAAAAGCCGGCCGATTCATCGACCCGAGGAGGAGGCATCCCGTGAAAGACGCCGCCGGCAACGCCACCGGAAACGCTTCGAGCTACGGTCTGCAGGAACAGGGCTTCCGCAATCTGGCCGCCGAGAGCTGGAATCTTTCGGTGCCGATGCTCTACGAACACGCGATCCGCAACGGCGAGGGTCTCCTGGGCGCGGGCGGTTCTTTTGTCGCGCGCACCGGCGCCTTCACCGGCCGTACGCCGAAGGACAAATACGTCGTCGACGAACCGTCGAGCAGCGGCGACATCGATTGGAACGCGATCAACCAGAAGCTGCCCGCCGGCACCTTCGACAGCATGCATCAGCGCATGCTGGCCTATTACCAAAGCCATAATCTCTACGTGCAGGATCTCTACTGCGGCGCCGACCCGGCTTATCGGCTGAAGGTGCGCGTGGTCAGCCCGAGCGCATGGCACGCGCTGTTCGCGCGCAACATGTTCATCCGTCCGAAGGCGGAGGAGCTGAAGAACTTCACGCCGGATTTCACCATCCTGCACGGGCCGAAATTCTTCGGCGATCATCTGCTCGACAAGACGAATTCCGACACGTTCATTTTCGTGAATTTCGCCAAGGGGCTGGTGCTGATCGGCGGCACCGAATACGCCGGCGAAATAAAGAAGTCGGTGTTCGGCTATCTCAACTACATGCTGCCGGCGCGGAACGTGCTGCCGATGCATTGTTCGGCCAATGTCGGCCCCAAGGGCGACGCGGCGATCTTCTTCGGCCTCTCGGGCACCGGCAAGACGACACTCTCGGCCGAGAGCACGCGCACCTTGATCGGCGACGACGAGCACGGCTGGAGCCCGAACGGCCTCTTCAATTTCGAGGGCGGCTGCTACGCCAAATGCATCAACCTCTCCAAGGAGGCCGAGCCCGAGATCTACGACACGGTGTTCCGCTTCGGCACCGTGCTGGAGAACGTGCCGCTCGATCCGGCGACGCGCTTTCCCGACCTCGCCGACGACAGCCTGACCGAGAACACGCGCGCCTGCTATCCGGTCGACTTCATCCCGAACATGAGCGAGACCGGCATCGCCCCCCATCCCGACAACGTCATCATGCTGACGGCCGACGCCTTCGGCGTGCTGCCGCCGATCTCGAAGCTGACGCCCGAGCAGGCGATGTACCATTTCCTCTCGGGCTACACGGCGCGCGTCGCCGGCACCGAGAAGGGCCTCGGCAAGGAGCCGCAGGCGACCTTCTCGACCTGCTTCGGCGCCGTCTTCATGCCGCGCCATCCCTCGGTCTACGCCAAGATGCTGGGCGAGCGCATCGCCCGGCACAAGGCGACCTGCTGGCTGGTCAACACCGGCTGGTCGGGCGGCGCCTATGGCGTCGGCTCGCGCATGAAGATCGCGCATACCCGCGCGCTGGTGAAGGCGGCGCTCTCCGGCAATCTCAAATCGGCGCCGACGAGGAAGGAATCCTTCTTCGGCCTGATGGTCCCGGAATCCTGCGGCGAGGTGCCGGCGGAGGTGCTCAATCCGCGCAACACCTGGTCGGACAAAGGCTCCTATGACGAGACCGCGCGGGGCCTGACCAAGCGCTTCGAGACCAACTTCAAGAAATACGAATCCTATGTCGGCAACGAGGTGAAGGCGGCGGGCATCCACGCCGCCGTCTGAGCGAACCGCCCGAGCGCAAGGCCGATCGATGCGCCTGCCGCGCGCCGCCCGCGCCGTCGCCGCCCTCCTCGCGGCGCTGGCGCTCGCCTTCTGCGCCGCGCCGGAGCCGAAGCCGGCGCCGAAGCCGTCGCCCGAAGCGGCGCATACCGGCATCGTGCTGATGCACGGCAAGCAGGGCAATCCGCAATCGCCCTTCCTGGCCGGGCTGGCACGCGCGCTGACCGGCGCCGGCTATCTCGTCGAGCTGCCCGAGATGTGCTGGTCGGGCCGGCGCATCTACGACAAGCCCTATCCCGCCTGCCTCGCCGAGATCGACGATGCGGTGGCGCGGCTGAAGGCGCGCGGCGCCGTCGCGATCGTCATCGCCGGCCACAGCCTGGGCGGCAGCGCGGCGCTGGGCTATGCCGCGCGGCGGGACGGCATCCGCGCCGTGGTGGCGCTGGCGCCCGCGCCGCAGAACAACCGCCTGGCGGCGCAGCCCGATGTCGCGGCCAGCCTCGAAAAGGCGCGCAACCTCATCGCCGCCGGCCGGGGCGAAATCGCCGTCGATCTCGCCGATTACAACAACGGCCGCAACGGCGAGGGCCCGATCACGGTGCATGCGACGCCCTTCGCCTTCGCCAGCTTCGTCGCCCCCGAGGGGCCCGGGGAGATCGCCGCCAATTTGCCGAAGGTCAAGGCGGCGCTGCTGATCGTCTCGGGCACCGACGACCGCAGCCAGCGCAACATGGGCCTGCTCTTCCCGCTCGCGCCGGAGAATCCGCAGAGCGCCCTGGTCTTCATCCACGCCAATCACCTGGCGACGCCGCAGGCGTCGATCGCCACCGTGTTGTCCTGGCTCGCGGCGTTGCCGCCGCCCTAGGCGCGGCGGCCCCTCACCCTTCCCTCTCCCCCAAATTGGGGGAGAGGGTTGCGTTGAAGAAATCGCCGCCATTGGGGGCGAGAGTTGCTTTAGCTAGTATCGCGCCATGAGCAACGTGACCGTGCTGATCGCCGGTGCCGGGCCGGTGGGATTGGCCCTGGCGGTCGAGCTGACGCGCTGGGGCGTGCCCTGCCGCATCGTCGAGAAGGCCGCAGCGGCGACGCCCTATTCGAAGGCGCTGGTGGTCTGGCCGCGCACGCTCGAGCATTTCGCGACGGCGGGCTGCGCCGCGGAATTCCTCGACGCCGGCCGGCCGATCACCCGTGCCGAGATCCGCGCCGGCACGCGCCGCATCGCCCGCATCGACTTCACCGGCATCGAGACGCCCTATCCCTACGCGCTCTTCGTGCCGCAAAGCGAGACCGAGCGGCTGCTCGAGGAATATCTGGGACGGCTCGGCGTCACGGTCGAGCGCCGCATCGAGCTGACCGGATTCACCCCCGGCCCCGACAGCGTGGTGGCGACGCTGCGCCGCGCCGACGGCGGCGCCGAGCATGTCGCCGCCGATTATCTCATCGGCTGCGACGGCGCGCACAGCGCGGTGCGACACGGGCTCGGCATGGAATTCTCGGGCGTTTCCGAGCAGGGCGTCTGGATGCTGGGCGATTTGCAGCTGCGCGGGCCGGGCGCCGGCGACGAGCTCGGCCTCTACTGGCATCGCCGCGGCGTGCTGGCGATCTTCCCGATGAAGGCGGGGCGCGTGCGCATCATCGCCGAGCTCGGCCCGGCGAACGCGGCGCCGAAGGAGGCGACGCTGGAACTTATCCAAACAATCCTCGACCAGCGCGGGCCGGGCGGCCTCACCGCGCACGACCCGGTGTGGCTGTCGCTCTTCCACATCAACGAGCGCAAGGTGGCGGATTACCGGCGCGGCCGCGTCTTCCTCGCCGGCGACGCGGCGCACATCCACAGCCCGGCCGGCGGCCAGGGCATGAACACCGGCATCCAGGATTCGGTCAATCTGGCGTGGAAGCTGGCGCTGGTCAGCCGGGGCCACGCGCGGCCGGTGCTGCTCGCGACATATTCGCCGGAGCGCAGCGCCGTCGGCGCGATGGTGCTGCGCAACGCGACCAACCTGACGCGAATCGCCACCATTCGCAATCCGCTGCTCCAGGCGCTGCGCAACGCGGCGGCATGGCTGCTGATGAAGCTACCGCCGGTCCGCCGCGGCTTCGCCACCGCCATGACCGAGCTCAACATCGCCTATCCGCAAAGCGCCCTGAGCCGCGGCGGCGGCGGAAAACTGAAGCCCGGCAGCCGCGCGCCCGACGCGGCCTTCCTCGATGCGGGGGGAGAGATCGCGCAGCTCTTCGATGCATTCCACCGCACGGGATTCACCCTGCTCGAGATCGGCGGCGCGACCAAAACAGCGGGGGCCAAGGCGGGCGGGGCGGGAAACGCGGCGGACAATCCGCCGGCGCGCTTCGGCGATCTGGTCAAAACCATTGCGCTCGGCCCGGCGCAGGATATCGCGGGCGAGCTAGCCCAACGCTACGGCAGCGGGCTCTACCTCATCCGCCCCGACGGCTATATCGGCCTCGCCGCACCGGCGGGCGATTTTCGCGCGGCGGAAAAATATCTGGCGGCGTGGCTGAAGGCGTAAGTATGAGTTTCGGCCACGCTTGCGCAAGCTTTGTGAAAGCGCCAAATCTCACTATGGCGCCCACTCAAAAAGGCTCTCCACGACTGATTCCCGAGTATGTTACGATACTGGCAACATGTCGGACATCAGCGTAATTCGCGCATTTGACGCCGATCACGTAGTCAGGCTAACCGGCCTGACACACGGACAGCTACGGTATTGGGACAAAACCGGATTTTTCAATCCTGAATATGGTTCGATGCAGCGAACGCCGGTTGGACGCATTTATTCTTTCCAAAACGTCGTCGGTTTGAGAACACTGAGCATCCTTAGAGGGGATTATAGAATCCCCCTACAGAGGCTCCGCAAGGTTGCTGTCGAACTCTACAAGCATCGCAACGCGCCGTGGTCCGAACTCACACTCCATGTTCTCGGAACGTCGGTTTATTTCAAAGAGCCGGAAACTGGAAAAGTGAGAGAGGCCTTAAGCGGTCAATATGCTGCGCTTCCGCTGAAAACGATCATGGAAGACGTTGCCGAAGCAGCGAACAAACTTAGGCAGAGAACGCCTGCCCAAATAGGGCGAATCGAGAAGCACCGCTTTATTATTCACAATGCATGGGCGGTAGCTGGAACCCGTATTCCCGTCCGGGCAATTCAGCGCTTCCATGAAGCGGGCTATTCGCCTGCAAATATCATCCGTGAGTACCCAACTCTCACGGAACAAGACGTTAAGGCAGCGCTGCAGCATGAGGTAAAGAAAGCCAAGCGAGCATAGGCGGGTGATCAAACCTTGCTCGTCATGCACCTAATCATTGACAACAATGTGCCTGACTCTGTTGCAGAGAAATTCAAAGCTCGTGGGCACAAAGTCGAACTGGTAAGAGATATTTTGCCCGCCGATTCTCCCGATCAGCTAATTGCTGCGGTCGGAGATCAGGAACGCGCAATTCTCGTAACCGGCGACAGAGATTTTCGTCAAATCGCCAAAAGAATACCCATTGGCAGCAAGGGCCGTTTTAGAAAACTTAGCCGAATTTCAATTGAGTGTTACGAGCCACGAGCGGCGGCACGTGTAGCAGAAGAAATGGATGTTATTGAGCTAACCTATTCGCAGGCACAGAAAACGGCCGACAAGAGAATTTTCATCGTAATCCAAGATCGCGGAATAAAGATCAACCGCTAGGACTGAATTGCCCGTACACCGTCCACCTGCTTCATCGGCACTGCCACCCCCGCCGCGCAGACAAAAAAACCCCGGCCTGTCCGGGGCCGGGGGTTTCTTTGTCAGCAAGGCGCCGTGGTCGATTAGAGGCTGGTCGCCACGCTGTTGAACGTGGTCTTGAGGTTGGTGCCCACCGTCGTCAGCGCGGTGACGATAACGACGGCGATGAGAGCGGCGATGAGGCCGTATTCGATGGCCGTCGCGCCCGTGTCGTCGCGGAACAGCTTGGTGAGGGTATTCATCTTCATTTCTCCAGGAGAGCAGTGATTGAAGCCTGCTCAAGGGGCGACTCTGTGCCGAAAGTGTTAAGCGCGAATAAAGATGAAAAATGATTTAACCGGCTTCATTTATCTAAAATCCATCGGACCCACCTCGCCCGCCGATACTATCCCCCCGCATAGCCGCCGAGGATCGGCAGGATCTCGCCGGTGATGTAGCTCGAGCATTGCGCCGAGGCGAGGAAGACGTAGGCCGGGGCGATCTCCTCCGGCTGGGCCGGTCGCTTCATCGGCGTGTCGGCGCCGAATTTCGTCACGTCCTTGGCGTTCTTGTCCGCCGGGTTAAGCGGCGTCCACACCGGCCCGGGCGCCACGGCGTTGACGCGGATGCCGCGCGGGATGAGATGGGTCGAGAGCGAGCGGGTGAAGGCGTGGATGCCGCCCTTGGTCAGCGAATAATCCAGCAAATCCTTGTTGCCGAGCAGGCCGGTCACCGAGCCGGTGTTGACGATCGCATCGCCGCGCTTCAGATGCGGCACCGCTTCCTGCGCCATGTGGAAATAGCCGTAGAGGTTGGTCTTGAGCGTGCGGTCGAAATGCGCCTCGGTCAGATCCTCGAAGCGCTGGACGTGGAGCTGGAACGCCGCGTTGTTGACCAGGATATTGAGCCTGCCGAATTCGCGCACCGTTTGCGCCACGGCATCGCGGCAGAATTTGCGGTCGGTGACGTCGCCCGCGATCAGGAGACAGCGCCGTCCCTCGCGCTCGACCGCTTTCCGGGTGACCGCCGCATCCGCATGCTCGTCGAGATGCATCACCGCGACGTCGGCGCCCTCGCGCGCGAACAGCACCGCGACCGCGCGGCCGATGCCGGAATCGCCGCCGGTGACGATCGCCACCTTTACGGCGAGCTTGCCCGAACCCTTGTAGAAGGGCGCGTCATACATCGGCGGCGGGCGGAGATTCGATTCCGTGCCCGGCTTGGGCCAATGCTGGCGCGGCAGGGGCGGCGCCGGATAGCGCCGCGCGCCCGCCTGCATCGCGCCGGCGAGCTTTTCCGGCTTGGCGCGCTTGTCCGCCCTTGCCACCTGTTTCTGGATGGCGCGGTGGGCGGCGGATGTCCGGTGCGCGGCGGCGCGGTAACGGGGCTTGGTCGCCATGGCACTCTCCCGCTCGACAATAAAATCGCGGGGAATTAAACCGACGGCGCCGCCGAATGTTCCCGGCCGCGCGCTTCCCGACCGTCCTGTACCTTACATCGGCGCGTCAGGCCTTCGCGCGGCGCCGATGCGCGTGGATGCGACGGTCGCCTTCCCACAGCTCGAAGCCGGTGCAGCCAGGCTCGCGCTTCGCCAACAGCTCGATGCATGATTTTATCGCCTCGGCGGGCGAGGCGGATTCGAACTCGGCGCGGGCGATGAAATGCCCGTCCGCGCCCACGAAATAGCAGCGATACGCCTGGCCCATGGGCCGCCCCCCGGCTTTATGGAGCGCCCTTTTGTTGTTGGTTATGGGGCTCGTTAATTATAGTCGTTCTAAGCACGGTCACAAGTCAATATAGTCCGCTAACGTACAAATCCTCGGTCGTTCGGCCCGCTTGACGCCTGGGTAATCGGCCTCATCCTGGCGTCATGCCGAAGGAACCGAAAGCCGATCCGGACATCCGCCGCCAGCGCTGCGCCCTGCTGATCGGGATGCTGGCGGCCTTTCCCGTCACGCTCGCGCTGTGGCTCGGCATCTATTATCTGCTGCCGCCGCTTGCCGGCATGGCCGAGCCCCTCGCCCGGGTGGAATTCGCCCTCGGCTGCAGCTGCGTCGCGATATTGCTCTGCTTTCTCACCGGCATCGAGGCCGTCTCGCATGAGCGGCTGGTCACGGCGGCGATCGATCCGCTGGCGGGCAAGGAATCGCGCCGGATGAAGATCAATCTGCGCTATCTCCAGCACACGCTCGAGCAGCTCATGCTGTTCATTCCGGGATTGCTCGCGCTCGCCTTCTACTGCGCCGACGGGCGCGCGATGCGGGCCGTGGCCGCGACCGCCGCGGTGTGGATCGTGTCGCGGGCCGCGTTCTGGATCGGCTACCATTACGGCCCGCAATACCGCACGGTCGGCTTGACCGGCACGGTGCAGAGCATGCTGGTGCTGCTCTATGTCTGCGCCCGGTTCGGCTTCGATGTCGCGGGAATTGCCGGTGCCGCGGCGCCGCTGATCCTCTTCGCCGGCATCGAGGCCTATCTGGTCTATGCGACGCGAATTCCGGCGCGCTGAAGCGCGCGCAGCAGCGGCAGCGCGATCAGCAAGCCGGCGAGCTGCGCCAGAATAAAACCCGGCGCGTCCTGCGGCCGAATGCCGCTGAACGTGTCGGTCAGCGAACGGGCCAGCGTCACCGCCGGATTGGCGAAGGAGGTCGAGGACGTGAACCAATAGGCGCCGGCGATGTAGGAAGCGACCGCCAAGGCCGTCACCGGCGGACGGGAATGCCGGCAGCCCCAGATCACCATCAGCAGGCCGAAGGTCGCGACGATCTCGCCGAGCCATTGCCCGGCGCCGGTCCGCGCATGGCGGCTGAACTGGATGACCGGCAGATCGAACATCAGATGCGCGAGCCCGACGCCGGCGACGGCGCCGGCCGCTTGCGCCGCGACATAGGCGAGCGCCGCGCGCCAGCGGAAGCCGTCGGTCAACGCCGCCGCCAGCGTGACGACCGGGTTCATATGCGCGCCGGAATGCGGCTCGCAAACCAGGATCAAGGCGAGGAGCCCCATGCCGGTGGCGATCGCGTTCGCCAGCAGCGCCACCGCCAGATTCCCGCCGCTCAATCGCTCGGCCATGATGCCGGAGCCGATTACGGCGATGAGCAGGAAAGCGGTGGCGATGAACTCCACCGCGACGGCACGCGGTAGCGAATTATCGCGCGGCGCGGCGGCCGGTGCTCCGGCGACGATCTTCAAGCCGGCGGTCACGATGCCGCGTCTTCCGCCGCGTCCGGGCGCAGCCGGCCGATGCGGTCGGCTTCGCGCTGCAAGGCCAATTTGTCGAGCTTCTCGATCGGCAAGGCCAGGAACAGCTTGATGCGCGCATCGAGCCGGCGATAGGCGTCGCGGAAGGCGGCGCCCTTCTCGGCCGCCGTTCCCTCGACCGCCGCCGGGTCGGGCACGCCCCAATGCGCCGTGATCGGCTGGCCCGGCCAGACCGGGCAGGTCTCGGCGGCCGCCTGGTCGCAGACGGTGAAGACGAAATCCATCGCCGGCGCGCCGGGCCCGGCGAATTCGTCCCAATTCTTCGAGCGCAAGCCATCGGCCGGCAGGCGCAGCGCGCGCAGCAGATCGAGCGTCAGCGGATGGACATCGCCTTTCGGCCGGCTTCCGGCGCTGAAGCCGCGAAAGCGGCCCTTGCCCCAATGGTTCAGCAGCGTCTCGCCGAGGAGGCTGCGCGCCGAATTTCCGGTGCAGAGGAACAGGACATTGTAGATCCGCGGCGCCATTGTCTCAGCCCGCCGCTTTGGGGCCGCAGCCGCAAGCCGCCGGTGCCGGCACGGCCGTTTCCATCAATTGCCGCGCGGTGCCGGTGTCGCCATAGATTGTGGATTCGCCGTGGGTCAGGAAGGTCTCCCAGGCGATGCCCTGCGGATCGGCGATCCACTGCTTGTCGGATTTGGCGTAGCAGCAAGTCGCCGCTTCCTCCTTCACGACCGGCTCTTGAGCGCGCGCGAGCCGCGCATGGACCTCGCCGAGCTCGGCCGCGTCCTCGACCTGGATGCCCAGATGGTCGATGCCGGGAGCGGCGCCATGCTTGGAGATGGCGAAGTTGACGCGCGGATCGTCCAGCATCCATTTGGCGTAATCGGACTTGAGGATCGTGGGCGGGCTGGCGAACAGCGTCGAATAGAACGCGACCGAATTAGCGACATCCTCGACCGCGACGTGAACGTGAAAGCGCTTCATGCGGACCTCCAAATGGGCGAGACCGTGTGGCTCACCGGAATCGATGTTGACGATCAAGATTCCAATAGGCGCCGGGCGTAACGCCGAGTTCGGCGAGCGACCGCTCATCGAGCAGGCGCAGATCGCGCCAGGTGGCGCGAATTTTTCGGCGTTCGCGCAGAATCGCGGCGGCTTGGGCGACACGCGCGATCAGGCCACGACAACCCGCCCGCCATGTATTCGCGATGACATCGCCGGCCTTGGTGCCCGAACCAACGAATGCTTCCTCGCAGCAGCGTGCGCTCATGCGGACCTCCGTTGCGGGCGTGGGGCTTTGGCGGCGGCGGGCTTGCACAAAGGCGCGCAGGTCGCGGCCGCGCTGCCGCAGCAATTCTCGGTGAGATAGGCCACCAGCCCGTTCATCGCGGCGTAATCCACCGCATAGATCAATTGCCGGCCGAGGCGGCGCTGGCTGATCAGGCCGCCGCGGCGGAGCTGTTGCAGATGAAAGGTGAGCGAGGATGGCGGCATGTCGAGCCGGCCCGCGATGTCGCCGGCCGACAGGCCGTTGGGGCCGCATTGCACCAGCATGCGATACACCGCCAGGCGATGCGCATGGGCAACCGCGCCCAGCGCCGCCAACACCTTGTCCGTCCGCATTCGACCCTCCGATAATACGTGTAATATCGAAATATATAGCGCCGGCAGGCGGCGGTCAAGCGATATTTCGATTAAAGACGAACGGTTGACGCGGCAGGGGCAGCCCGTTCCTTCGTCCTTCGACAGGCTCAGGACGAGGGCTCGGAACGAGGAAATGTCGGGCCCCGCTACCGTCCGGCCGCCGATTCGTCTAGTATCGGACATGGCCGAAACGCCGCGCCGCCGCTTCCGCGTGAAGAAGCTCCTGATCGGGATCGGGCTGCTTTTCCTGGTGCTCGTCGTCGCGATCGTCGCGGCACCCTTCGTCGTGCCGACCGACACCTACAAGGCGCAGGCCGTTGCCGAGATCAAGCGGGCGACCGGCCGCGATCTCCGCATCGACGGCCCGGTGAGCTTCTCGCTGCTGCCGCAGCTCGCTTTGTCGGCGCAGGACGTGTCCTTCGCCAACGCGCCGGGTGGCGCCGCCCCCGAGATGGCGAAGGTGAAATCGCTCGAGATCCGGCTGCAGCTCCGGCCGCTGCTGAGCGGCGACGTCACGATCGACAGCCTGGTGCTGATCGATCCGACGATCGCGCTCGAGATCGACAAGCGCGGCCGCGCCAATTGGCAGTTCGACGAGGGGACCGAGGCGCGGCCCCATGCGGCACCCGCGCCCGGCAGCCTGGAAGGCTTCCAATCCACCATCGCCGGCCTACGCATCGCCAAGCTGCAGATCCAGAACGGCAGCGCCAGCTATGTCGATGCGCGCGGCGGCAAGAAATGGAGCGCGAGCGCGATCAACATGACCTTCTCGATGGCCGGGCTCGACAGCCCGCTGGCCGCCGAGGGCTCGGCGGTTTGGAACGGCGAGACCATCGCCTTCGACTATCAGGTGGCGCGTCCCGCCGCCTTCGAGGGCGGCGAGGCGAGCGCGCTCCGGCTCAAGATGGCGTCGAGGCCGATCAACATCGACTTCACCGGCACCGGCGTCGGCGCGCCGAAGCTCAAGCTGGCGGGCAAGGTCAATCTCAGCGTGCCGTCGGTGCGGCACCTGGCCAAATGGACCGGCCTGCCCATTGCTGAACAGGGCACTGGCCTCGGCCCGCTGTCGATCCAGGGCACGCTCGATGTCGAGGGCAGCGTCTACGGCTTCGGCAAGGCGCAGATCGCGCTCGACGCGCTTCGGGGCACCGGCGGCATCGTCTTCGACAATTCGCGCGCGCGGCCCGGCATCAACGGCAGCCTTCTGCTCGAGGCGCTCGACGTCAACCCCTATCTCGGCGCACCTGCGGCGGAAAAGGGGGCGGCAACGGGGGCGCCGGCGGATTCGACAGCGCTGGGGGCGGCGGCGCCCGCGACAAAAAACTGGAGCGAGGCGCCGATCGATCTCTCGATGCTCAAGCTCGCCGACGTCTATTTCGAGCTCGGCACCGGCTCGATCCGCTACCGCAAGATTACGGTCGGCGAGAGCGCGCTCAATTTCGACCTGAAGGCCGGGCGGCTCACCGCCACCATGACGAAGCTCACGCTTTACGGCGGCGGCGGCACCGGCAAGGTGACGATCGACGGGACGGGCGCGGTGCCGGCCATCGAGGAGAGCTTTTCGTTGAAGGGCGTCGATCTCGGGCCGCTGTTGAGCGATGTCGACAACATCACCGTGCTGACGGGCGCCGCCAGCGTCGATCTTGCGGTGCGCGGCAGCGGCAACAGCCCGCGCGACATCACCGCCTCGCTCGCCGGCAAGGGCAACCTCCATCTCGGCAAGGGGGCGCTGAAGGGCATCGACCTGATCGACAAGGCACAGCACGCGGCCTCGGTGCTCAGCCTCGGCCTCGCCGGGACGCGCACCGATTTCGATTCCCTCGACGCCACCTTTACCGTCGCCAACGGCGTGCTCAAGAACGACGATTTGAAGCTGACCGCGGCGGATCTGCCGGTGACCGGCGCCGGCACGGTCGATCTGCCGCGGCGGCAGGTCGATTACCGGCTGACGCCCAAGCTCGGCGGCGTCCTGACCGTGCCGGTGGCGATCAGCGGCCCGTGGGACAATCTGCGCTACGACACCGAGACGATCGATATCATAACCGCCCCGGTGAGGGCGCTGGGCAACGCGATCATCAATCTGTTCGCGCCGGATTCGGATTCCGGAGGCGCCACGGGCGCCGGCAGCGGTTCAGATTCCGGTTCCAGCAAGCCGCAATAGCAATCGATGCGCCTGTCGCGGCTGCCGATCCTGAAGCGGTTGATCCCGAGCCTGCGCCGGCGCGTCAGGCTGGTGGTCTGGCCGAAGGGCTGGCGCATCGTGCGGGTCGACGGCGTTTCGCTGCTGATCAATTACCACAGCTTCACCGACCGCCTGATCGCCGCCGGCGCGTGGGAGCGCGCGCAGCTGGAATATTTTCTCGCCGGCATCGCGCGGCGCGGCTGCGAGGTTTTTCTCGATATCGGCGCCTATATCGGGCTTTACGCCGTGCTGGTCGCCGCGAAGACCGAGTGCCGGGAGATCATCGCCTTCGAGCCCGACAAGCTGTGCCACGAGCGGCTGCGCGCGAATTTGCTGCTCAACAATCTCATCGGGCGGATCGAGACGCGGCCGGTCGCCCTCAGCGACCGGGCCGGCCGCATCCCGTTTTTCCGCGAAACCGTTTTCGGGGCGAGCAAGTCGCGCGTGGTTCCGAACGGCAGCTTTTCCGTCGCCTGCGCGCGGCTCGACGATACGATCGCGATGTCGGGAAGGACCATCGCCTTGAAGATCGACATCGAGGATCACGAGCGCGAGGCGCTCGACGGCATGAAGGCCCTGCTGAAAAACAACCGCTGTTTTCTGCAGGTGGAATGCTCGGACGGCCATCTTGCCGAGGTCAGGCGGGCGCTGGCGGATCTCGGCTACCGGCCGGTGCATGAAATCGGCGTCGACCGGTATTTCGAGAATTAGGCGGGCTGAGCCACCCCGCATTATCCGCTTGACTTGTCCGGATGGCGATTATATACTTGACATAATATCCCCTAGGTGTAGGATTGGCTCAGAACCAAGGGATTTGAGCCATGACCAACCTAACCGACCCGATCTACACCGATAAGAACAAGGCGCGGGAGCATTTCGAGCGCATCTACTGGCCGAACGGTCCGGTTTGCTCGCACTGCGGCACCGTCAATCAGGCGACGCTCGTACAGGGCAAGTCGCATCGTCCTGGCATGTATCAGTGCAACGCCTGTCGCCAGCCCTTCACCGTGACCACGGGCAGCGTCATGGAGTCGAGCCATATCCCGCTGAACAAGTGGGCGCTCGGCTTTCACCTTTACGCCGCGTCCAAAAAAGGATTTTCAGCGCATCAACTGCACCGGATGATCGGCGTTACCTATAAGAGCGCATGGTTCATGGCGCATCGCATCCGCGAGGCTATGGGCGATAGCAACCCGCCGCTTATGGGTTCCAAAGGCGGCACGGTCGAGGCGGACGAGACTTACATCGGGCGCAAGCCGGGCAAGACCAAGAAGCGGGCGGGTGCCGGTCACAAGATGGCCGTCATGTCTCTGGTCGAGCGTGGCGGCGCTGCTCGCTCGTTCCCGCTAGAGGATATGAGCGGCGCGCAGATGCGCGACATTATGGACAAGAACGTGTCGCGCGAGGCGCACCTTCGCACCGACGAATGGCCTATCTACAAAGGCATCGGCTGGAATTTCGCTTCGCATGAAGTTGTGAAGCACAGCGCCGATGAGTACGTTCGTGGCGATGCCCATACCAATACGATTGAAGGCTTCTTTTCGATCTTCAAACGCGGCATGAAAGGTGTCTATCAGCATTGTTCGACGCAGCACCTTCACCGTTACCTTGCCGAGTTTGATTTCCGTTACTCAAACCGCATGGCGAACGGCGTCGATGATTTGATGCGAACCATGCGCGCGATAAAGGGCGCACAGGGCAAGCGGTTGACCTATCGACAAGCTGGTAGGAAAGCGGCGTGACTTTAGGCGAGGTCGCGCCAAACTCCGCACGATCCTAGACCTTCTCGATCAATAGCTCAGACAGTTGGTAATTCCGGCGTTGGTGGTGCAACTCGTCGTAACCACCGGAGCCGGACGGGCGTTGTTATAGCCATTCAGGAAGCTAGTCCCCAACATCATAAACAGCGCGGCGTTATCGTCCGTTTCTGCCGCACTTTTCTGGTCTTTATATTGCCGCCGTTGGTTAACTTGCGTCCAAAGCTCTGTCTGTGCGGCCTTTATGGCGGCATTGAAGTCCTTACCCGATAGCATTCTGCTGTCGTATTGCGCCGCCGCCGCGCGGCGCTGTGCATTAAAACGTGAATAAAGATCGAGTGTGTCGGGCGCTTCGCGTTGCCAAATCGGACGGTCGATGGAGTCGTAGCAATCTACGTTTTGAACAAGGGGTTGCAGGCGTGAACATTGCGAGGCGTGCGCTACGGCCAAGTCTTGGGAAAGCTGTTGTGGCGAAACATCAGGGGCACCAGCACAGGCGACCAGCAGGCTAACCAACGCAAGAACCAGAAACAGTCTAACGCCCATAATTCCCTCCACATTCAGTAAGGGACTCGACTCTAGCGAGAAACTGGCTTTTTCTTAGACTGCGTTGCGCGTTTGCTTTTACCGATTAGTTCCTTTTGCGGCTTGGGCGGCGTGCTGAGCGCCCGGCGGATTGCAGCATCCCGGCGGCGCTCGGTTTCTTGCGGGCTGTATTGGTCGTCAGCGGTCTTGGCACTCATTAGGGGAGAATAGCATGACTGAAAGACGCCAGCGATCTTTAGCAATTACGGGGGTAAAATTCGAGCCTTATGCACTTGCTATTGGTCAAATGGCGCTCGCTTGGAACGAATTGCATGAGGCCCTTGGCATTTTGTTCACAAAGACCTTGGCGTCTGGCATCGAGAGCAGTTTGCTGGGCATCGCGATTTGGGGTGCCGTTACGAATGATCGACAGAAACGGCTGATACTCGGAGCCGCAATCAACCACATAGGGGAAGAGGCGCACCTACAATTCCCGCAATTAGCCTCTGATGTTCTTTGGATCATAGATCGCACCCATTCTTTGGAAGACAAGCGCAATAACGTGGTCCATTCGCCGCTAGCTGAAGTCACGAGCGAGCTTATCGCCGTAATGGCCGGGCTCCAAATGGGTGATGTTTTCCCAGGCGGTGTCCTCAACGAGCGAGCCCTCAAGTTGAGTAAATCGACCATTCACGTCGGGAAGAATCTTCTGACGGAGATGAACATTTATCGAGATTATGCTGAAATGCTTGCGTCCTTTTCGGACGATATTTTTACGGCGTGGCTGACACCAGCCGGTACATGGCCCGAAAAACCCGTTCTGCCACCACTGAAGGACAAGGCATGAGGTCCAAGCCGCCATATGCGGACAAAATCACCTCAGCCCCTTCCTCAATCATCGCAGATGTAATTTCGATCTCGTCTAACTTCCGATCTTCCACCTCATGTCCTGTTTACTCACCGTTCTCCGGATGGCTTAGGCGACGTTCGCAATGTGTCGCCGTCTATACCCTGCATTGACGGTGTTATGCAAAGTATATAATCGCCGTCCGGATCGTTTTGGTACAAAACAAGAACAGTAAGCACTCCGCCCGGCTCCGCGCCGGGCTTTTTCATGGGCGGCGCCCGAGCCGCCCCTCCGCCGATCCCCATCCCAACCCCAATCCGGAAATCCGCCCATGGCACCGCGCCGGAAATGGCCGCACGCACCCGAAGCGCGGCCGCTCAACCCGCAGCAGCAGCGCTTCGTCGAGCATTACCTCGTCCTCGGCAACGGCAAGGAGGCGGCGATCCACGCCGGCTATTCCGCCCGGAGCGCCCCGGCGATCGCCGTCCGGCTGAAGCGCCTGGCCAATGTCGGCGAGGCGATCCGCCGGGGCCGCGCGCAGCAGGCGAAGGACGCCCGCATCGACGCGGCGCGCGTCCTCGCCGAGCTGGGGCGCATCGCCTTTTCCGACATCGGGCGGATCGCCGAATGGGATTCGGACGGCGTGGCGCTCAAATCCAACGCCGAAATCGCCGAGGCGGACCGCGCATCCATCGCCGAGCTGGCCGCGAGCGCCGGCGACAAGAGCCGATCCGCGCGCATCCGCCTCCACAACAAGCAGCGCGCGCTCGACGGCATCGCCAGGCTTTTGGGACTGTATGGCCGCGGCGCGCGCCTGCCTTACGCCGATCCGCAGGAGCGCATGGCCGCGGCCGAGAGCGCCCGCGCGAAGCTGCGCGCGCGCATCGAGGCGCTGGCGGCGGCACAGCGGCGGGAGGAAGATAAAGCGGTTGATGCCAAAAAGGATTTATCCTCACCCTGAGCCTGCATCCTTCGACTTCGCTCAGGATGAGGATGAAGCGGGTACGGCATCAGGAAATTGGCGCCGCCGATCGCATCAATGCGCCTCGTCCCAGTGGCGCGCCATGCCGGTCTCGACCACCAGCGGCACGGACAATTCCACGGCGGGAAGATGGGCGCCCTCCATCACCTCTTTCACCAGCGCCGCCGCCAGCGCCGCCTCGGCCTCGGGCGCTTCCAGCACCAGCTCGTCATGCACCTGGAGCAGCATGCGCGCCTTCAGGCCGGCCTCGGCCAGCGCCGGCGGCACGCGGCGCATGGCGCGCTTGATGATGTCGGCGGCGGCGCCCTGGAGCGGCGCGTTGATCGCCGCGCGCTCGGAGAAGGCGCGCCGCGCCTGGTTGGTGTCCTTGATGCCGGTGAGATAGCAGCGCCGGCCGAACAGCGTCTCGACATAGCCGTGCTCACGCGCGAATTCCTTGGTGCGCTCCATATAGTCGCGGATGCCGGGGAAGCGCTCGAAATAGGCCTTGATGTATTGCGCCGCCTCGGCCTGGCCGACGTCGATCTGATTGCCGAGGCCGAAGGCGCTGATGCCGTACAAGATGCCGAAATTGATCGCCTTGGCGCGGCGGCGGATCGCCGGGTCCATGCCCTTGACCGGCACGCCGAAGACCTCGCTCGCGGTCAGCGCGTGGATGTCGAGGCCCCGGCGGAACGCCTCCTTCAGGGGCTCGACGCCAGCGACATGGGCGGCGAGGCGCAGCTCGATCTGGCTGTAATCGGCCGAGATCAGAAGATGCCCGGGCTCGGCGATGAAGGCGTGGCGGATCTTGCGGCCTTCCTCGGTGCGGATCGGGATGTTCTGCAGGTTCGGATCGCTCGAGGCCAGGCGCCCGGTGGCGGCGCCGACGAGGGAATAACTCGTATGGACGCGGCCGGTGCGCGGGTTGATCTGCGCCACCAGCGCGTCGGCATAGGTGCTTTTGAGCTTCGACAGCTCGCGCCAATCGAGCACGCGCGCCGGCAGCGGATGCGCCGACGCCAGCTCCTCGAGCACCGCGGCGTCTGTGGTGAAGGCGCCGGTCTTGGTCTTGCGGCCGCTGTCGAGCTTCAACTCCTCGAACAGCACCTTGCCGAGCTGCTGCGGCGAGCCGACGTTGAAGGGATGGCCGGCGAGGCGGTGGATCTCGACCTCCAATTCGGCGCAGCGCTTGGCGAAATCCTCGGACAGGCGCTGCAGCTCGGCGCGGTCGACCTTGATCCCGGCCTCCTCCATGCCGGCCACCACCGCCGACATCGGCCGCTCGACGGTCTCGTAGAAGGCGAGCTTGCGCTCGATTGCGAGGCGCGGCTTCAAGAGCCGGTGCAGCCGCAGGGTGAAGTCCGCATCCTCGGCGGCGTAGTCGCGCGCCTTGTCGAGCGCCACGGCGGCGAAGCCGATATGGCTTTTGCCGCTGCCGGCGACGTCCTTGTACTTGATCATGTCGTGGTTGAAATGGAGCTTGGCCAGCTCGTCGAGGCCCTGGCCGTGCAGGCCGCCCTCGAGCACGAAGGAGATCAGCATGGTGCAGTCGGTCGGCGTCACGGCGATTCCGTAACGCGAAAAAATCTCCATGTCGTATTTGATGTTCTGGCCGATCTTGAGGATGGCCGGGTCCTCGAGCAGCGGCTTCAGTTTTTCGATGACGAGCTTCAACGGCAGCTGGCGCGGCGCCTCGGCCGGCGCCGCCGCGCCGCCGAGGTCGAGCGCGCCCTGGCCCGGATTCTTGTGGCCGACCGGGATGTAGCAGGCGCGGCCCGGCACGATGGCGAGCGAGATGCCGACCAGCTCCGCCATCCAGGCGTCGAGCGAGGTGGTCTCGGTATCGACCGCGACAAATCCCGCGGCATTGGCGTCGGCGATCCAGCGCTCGAGATCGGGCAAATCCTGGATCAGCGCGTAATGCGCCGCCGCGGTTTCGGTTATGAGCGTCTTCGATTCCGGAATGGGATGGGGCTTGAGCGCGGGCGCGGCGCCCGGCCCCGGCGCCGACGGCTTGACGCCGAGCTTGGCCTGGATGCGGCTGAGCAGCGAACGAAAGCCCTGCCGCTGCATGAATTCCGTGACCTTCGCCGGGTCGATCGGCTGTAAGGCCAACGCGCTCAAGGGACAAGGCAGCGGCACCCGATGGTCGAGCGTCACCAGCTTTTTCGACAGGATGGCGTCCTTGGCGTGGTCGATCAGCGCCTGGCGGCGCTTGGGCTGCTTGATCTCGGCCGCGTGCTTCAGCAAATTCTCGAGATCGCCGTATTGGTTGATGAGCTCCGCCGCCGTCTTGACGCCGATGCCCGGCACGCCCGGCACGTTGTCCGCGCTGTCGCCGCACAGCGCCTGAACGTCGATCACCTGGTCCGGGCCGACGCCGAATTTCTCCTTGACCTCCGGCGCGCGGATCGGCCGGTCCTTGATCGGGTCGTAGAGCTCGACCCGGTCGTTGACCAGCTGCATCAGATCCTTGTCGGAGGAGACGATGGTGACGCGGGCGCCCGCCTTCACCGCCGCGTCGGCATAGGTCGCGATCAGATCGTCGGCCTCGAAATCGTCCTTCTCGATGCGGCAGATGCCGAAGGCGTCGGTGGCCTCGCGCACCAGCGCGAATTGCGGCACCAAATCGTCGGGCGTTTCGGGCCGATGCGCCTTGTATTCGCTGTAGAGCCGGTTGCGGAAGGTGATTCGCGCGGTATCGAACACCACCGCCAAATGATCGGCATCGGTCTCGCTCTGCAGCTTCGAGATCATGTTGCAGAAGCCGAGCACCGCGCCGACCGGCGTCCCGTCGGCCCGCGTCAAGGGCGGCATGGCGTGATAGGCGCGGAAGATGAAGCCCGAGCCGTCGATCAGGTAGACGTGAAGCGGCGGCTTCCCCGGGCTCAAGCGTGCTTGCTGGTCTGGTTCGGCGGCAGCGTCGCCGGCGCGCCGCGCCTGACGAAAAGCCGCGAGCAATAGGGGCACTCGACGCGGCCGTCGGCCGTGAGGTTGAGATAGACCTTGGGATGGCCGCCGCCCATCACGCCGCCCGCGCCGGCGCAGGCGACGGTCCTGGTGTCGGGTTCGACGGTGACCGTCTCGAAAGGTTGCATGTCCGCTCGCTCGCCGCCCGGTTGACCGTGTCGCGGCGCGGATGATACGCATAACGCCGGTACAATCAATGACCAGTCGCAACGAGCCCGCGCCCTTGCCCGACCATGCCGTGGCGCTTTCGGGCCTCGGAAAAATCTACCGCGGCGCCAATCGCCAGCCGGCCAAGCGGGCGCTCGAATCGATCGACCTGACGATTCCGCGCGGCGCGATTTTCGGCCTGCTCGGCCCGAACGGCGCCGGCAAATCGACCATCATCAACATCCTCGCCGGCCTGGTCATCAAGACCGCCGGCACCGCCGCGGTCTGGGGCTACGACATCGACCGCGAGCCGCGCCAGGCGCGCGCGGCGATCGGCGTCGTGCCGCAGGAGCTCAACCTCGACGCCTTCTTCACGCCGCGCGAGTTGCTCGACGTGCAGGCCGGGCTCTACGGCGTGCCCAAGGCGGAGCGCCGCACCGAGGAGCTGCTCGCCGAGGTCGGCTTGAGCGACCGGGGCGACGCGCTGGCGCGCACCCTGTCGGGCGGCATGCGGCGCCGGCTGATGATGGCGAAGGCGATGGTGCATTCGCCGCCGGTGCTGGTGCTCGACGAGCCGACCGCCGGCGTCGATGTCGAGCTGCGCCAGCATCTCTGGGCGCATGTGAAGGCGCTGGCCGCCGCCGGCACCACCGTGCTGCTGACGACGCATTACCTCGAGGAGGCCGAGCAGCTCTGCGACACCATCGCCATCATCGACAAGGGCCGCGTCGTGGCGCTCGATTCGACCCGCGCGCTGGCGCGGCGCGTCGACGAGAAGAAGCTGACCCTGACCCTGACCGCGCCGATCGCCGTGCTGCCGCCGTCGCTCGCGGCGCTCGGCATGAAGCTCGATTCGCCCGAGTGCCTCGTCTTCCACTACAAGCCGAGCCACGCCCGGGTCGGCGAGGCGCTCGCCGCGGTGACCGCCGCCGGGCTTGCCATCAGCGACGTTTCGAGCGAGGAAACCGATCTTGAGGACATCTTCCTGCGCCTCACCGGCAGCGGGGTCGCGGCGTGAGGCTGGGCCGTGCCGTTGCTGTCGCCCTGCTGTTGCTCGCCGCCGCCTGCGCCCCTGACAACACCGACATGAGTTCCGCCCCGCTGACCAAGACCGCGTCGCTCGCCCCGCTGCTCGAAAGCGACGCGATCGTCGCCGATGACGGCGCGCGGCTGCCGCTCGTCTCCTGGCTGCCGCCGGGCAGGCCCAAGGCGGTGGTGCTTTATATCCACGGCTTCAACGACTATTCGCATGGCGGCGAGGCGCCGGGAAAGATCCTGGCAAGGGACGGCATCGCCGCCTATGCCTATGACCAGCGCGGCTTCGGCCGCGCGCCCGAGCGCGGCCGTTGGGCCGGCACGCAACGCCTGGCGCAGGATTTGGCGGAGGCCAGCCGGCTGCTGCGCGCGCGCCACCCCGGATTGCCGCTCTATCTCCTTGGCGAGAGCATGGGCGGCGCGCTGGTCGTCGCCGCGGTCACCGGCGTCAGCGGCGCGGAGAAGCCGGTCCAGGACGGCATCATCCTGATGGCGCCGGCGGTGTGGGGCCGCGCCTATCTCAACATCTTCGAGCGCGGCGCGCTGGCGCTCGCCTATGCCTTCGTGCCCAACATGACCTTCACCGGCCAGAGCCTGCACATCATGGCCTCGGACAATATCGAGATGCTGCGCGAGCTCGCGCGCGATCCGCTGTTCATCAAGGCGACGCGGGTCGATGCCATCAAGGGCCTGGTCGATCTGATGGACCTGGCCTATGCCGCCGGACCGCTGCTGACCGAAAAAACGCTCCTGCTCTACGGCGCGCATGACGAGCTGATTCCGGTCGAGCCGGTGAAGGGCTTCATCCGCAGCCTGCCGGCCGTGCCGCCCGGCCGGCGCACCATCGCCTGGTACAAGGCGGGCTATCACATGCTGTCGCGCGATCTCGAAGGCGCGACGGTGATCGCCGACATCGAAAGCTGGATCGAACATCCGGCGGCGCCGCTGCCCTCCGGTGCCGACCGGAATGTGCTGGAAGTGCCGGACAGCGAGAGCCGCTGGCGCTGAGCGGGCCCCGACTGACCCGCGCCCCGGCCTAAGGGTGACGATCGTCCTTATGATCCGGCGGCGGGGAATTCGCCGGCGGCGCGGCATGCGCTGGTGCTGGCGCCGGCGCGGCGTGCTGGGCCGGCGGCGCCGGACGGGGCGCGGGCGGCGCCGCATGCGCCGGCTGCGCCACGGGCTGGCGCGGCGGTGGGGCGGGCGCCACGCGCTGCCAGCCCTGCGGCGTCGGCGCCAGATGCGTCTGCTGTGCTGGATGCTCGACCGGTGCCGGCGGCAGGCGGGCGGGTGCCGGCGGCGGCACCACCACGGCCTGGCGCGAGATCGGCGGCCCCGGCGCGCGCGCCTCGGGCTGCGGTGCGGGCGCGGGCCGTTGTGCTTCGGGACGGGCCGGCGGTTGCGGCGCCGCGGCTTGCGGATGCGGCTGGGCTTCCGGGCGAGCCGGCGGTTGCGGCACCGCGGCTTGCGGATGCGGTTGCGCCTCCGGACGGGCCGGCGGTTGCGCGCCGGGCTGCGCCTCGACCCGGCCCTGCGTCTCGATGCGCGGCGGCGGTTGCGGCACGGCGGCTTGCGGATGGGTAGGTGTTTCGGCCCGGCCCTGCGTGTCGATACGGGCCGGCGGTTGCGCGCCGGGCGGCGCCGCTTCGGGATGGGCCGGCGTCTCGGCCCGGCCCTGCGTGTCGGTACGTGGCGTGTCGGGACGTGTCGGCGCCGCCGGCACGGCGGCAGTGGGCCGCGCGCCGGGTCCGGACCGCGCATTCGGTTCAACCGGCGGCGCCGCGGCGGGCCGCTCCGGCCGCTCGTTCGCCGCGGCGTTGGCCTGCACCGCCTCGGGATGGGCTACGGCGCCGCGCGCCTCGCGGGTCGGCGCCACGTTGCCGGGATTGGCCGTCGCGCGGGCGCCGGCGAGCTGGGCTTGCGGCACGCTTACCGCCGCGCGCTGCACCGGCGCCGCGCGGGCGAAGGCCGCCTGCGGCACCACGGTCGCGGCGCGCGCGTTGCGGAACCGGTCGGCATTGGCGTTCGCCGTGTCGTAGGTCGCGGGACGCACATGGGCGAAGCGCTCGCGGTTGACGTTCTGCGCGTAGCGGTCGCTGGCATGGTAATAGGGATGAAAGCGCTCTCCGGGAGCCAACGGCACCCAGCCAACCGACGGCCCGACCGAAATCCCGACGCCGCCGATGAAGGCGACCAACGCCGGCGCATAATAGGGCCGCGCTTCGCGCTCGCCCGGCGCCCAGCCCCAGCGGTCGTGGATATAGGCCCAGCGGCCGTAATGGAACGGCGCGAAACCCCAGGGCGCGTCGTCGACCCAGGTCCAGCCCCAGGGCGCGACCCATACCCAATGACCGTCGTGATAGGGCGCCCAACCGACCGGCACCGCGGTCGGATACCACACCGCGCCGTAATCGGGATCGGTGTTCCACTGGCCGTTGGCGTCGAGATCCTGGTAGCCGGTCATCTCGGGCGCGACATAGGTGAGCGCGGTCCGCGGCGCTTCCCGCCGCTCGCGCGCCAGGCTCCAATTGTCGAAATCGGTCGAATCGCCCTCGACCAGCTGGAAAGCGGGCGGATTGCCGGTGACGATGGCGGCTTCGCTGTGGCCGATTTCGAGCGCCGCGCGCGGCCCGGCGATGCGCGCCTGGCCCTCGAGCACGGTCACGCGCGCCTGGTCCGACGGCGCATCGCCGTTCGGCTGGCCGGCATCGATGTCGTAGCTGCCCGGCGTTTCGAGGCTGACCTGGCCGACCGGCGTCATCACCGTGATGCCGCCCGGCGGCAGCGAATTGACATGCACATTCACCACGCCCTGGTCGATCCGCAGCACGGTCGAGGCATCGTCGAGCCGCAGCACTTCGGCTTCGGTCGAATGGTCGAGGCGCATCCCGGCGCCGCCGATCTGGAGCTCGGCGCGGCCGTCGGGCTCGGTCCATAGGCCATAGCCGGACGTCACCGGGTAGTTGATCGCCGCGGCGGACCATTGGTCCTGGCCCGGAACATGGAGCGACACCGTGCCCTCGATGTAGCTCAACCGGCCGATGCGGCCCGGCGGATCGGCCGCGGCGGCGGCGGCGCCCGCCAGCAAGGCGGCAGCCGAGAAAAGTCCCAAGCGGGCGATGAAACGGACATTCATGGCGGCGGGCTCCCGGGTACGAAGCGATGCGGCGCGGCATTGATGGCGCCTAGGGATATAACGAACGAAATATGGACAAACTGTGGCACCCCTCACCCCGATGGGGAGAGGAAGATGGCACCCGGTAATATCCGCCGGGCAGCCTGAAAATCGATTGAACCAATTCGGCCGCCAACACTTATTTACTTGGGTGTTGGCTGATGGTGCCCGGTAATGGAACAGCTACGACGTTTTGTTATCCCCCGAACCGAAACGCGATGGGTGCGGCGCGGCAGCGGCGCGGGCCCCGCGCCATATTCCCTTCTCCAAAAATTCAGATGCGATTTTATCGACACTGACGGGCAGTGCATCCGGCGGGATGAGTTGCAGTCCCCCACGCTCGAGGCCGTCATCGAAACCTGCGGCGCGCTCTTGCCGCTGCCGGCATTCTCCGCCTGTGCCGGCTTCGAGCTGTGGCGCGGCGACAAGCTGGTCCACCGGCACCGGCGCAGCCGGCCCGATCCGGCGCAACCCGAGGAGAGCCGGCCCGCGCCGCCGCACCGCTAGGCGCGTGCTCCGGGGCGTCCTATGCTCTCCCCTCGACCTTCGGGGGGAGGAAAGCATGCGGCGGATTTTGATCGGATTGGCCTTGGTGCTGGCGGCATTGCCGGCCTCGGCGCAGACCCGCGACGAGCTCTGGGAGCATTGCGAGGACGATAACCCCGATCTCAGCATCGGCGGCTGCACCGCCTTGATCCAATCGGGTCAGGAGACGACTGAAAACCTAGCCAACGCCTTCTACAATCGGGGCCTCGCCTATCGCCAGAACGGCCTCTACGACCAGGCGATTGCCGATTACACCGAGGCGCTTAGGCTCACGCCCAATGACCCCGGCACCTACAACAATCGCGGCTTTGCCTATGAAAAGAAGGGCGAGCGCGACATGGCGATTGCCGACTACCGCGCGGCGCTGAGAATAGACCCGAACCGTCAATCCGCGCTGGGCAACCTGCAGCGCCTCGGCGTCGCGCCGTAGCAGAAGGGGAAAAGCATGCGGTTGATTTTGATCGGATTGGCCTTGACGCTGGCGGCGCTGCCGGCCTGGGCGCAGACCCTGCACGAGAACGCGGTGCGCTGCGAAGGCAGCGATCCCAATCTCAGGATCGGCGGCTGCACCGCGCTGATCCAGTCGGGCCAGGTGACCAACGAGGTCATGGCCGACGCCTACTACAATCGGTGCGCCGCCTATATCGACAAGGGCCTCTACGACAAGGCGGTCGCCGATTGCACCCGGGCGATCGCGCTCAAGCCCGATTTCGCCGTCGCCTACGACAATCGCGGCGCAGCCTATGAAAAGAAGGGCCTCCGCGACAAAGCCATCGCCGATTACCGTGCGGCGTTGAAGCTCGACCCGACCGACCGATACGCATTGAAGCGCCTCGGCGCCAAGCCGTGAGCGCGGCCCCTCACTCTTCCCTCTCCCCCTTTGGGGGAGAGGGGAAAAGGCGCGGTTTACGGCGTCTTATTGCGCTCCTTCCAGGGATCCTTCACCGCCGGATAGGTTTCGATCACCACATTGGCGAGCTTGCCGCCGACCTTCTCGACGCGGCAGATATAGACGTTCTGGACGATGTCGCGCGTCACCGGGTCGATCGAGATCGGGCCGCGCGGGCTTTCGTGCTTCCAGCCCTTGATGATCGCCATCGCCTGGTCGCCGTCGATCTTGCCGCCGAGCTTGCCGACCACGTCGTAGATCAGCGCCATGCCGTC
>Ga0209483_1000452_pt1 | contig 36312 bp, 35 predicted proteins | sample NGEPerA_FD_184508 | JGI IMG/M metagenome (GOLD analysis project Ga0209483, IMG submission 184508) | Arctic peat soil microbial communities from the Barrow Environmental Observatory site, Barrow, Alaska, USA - NGEE PermafrostL2-A... | ecosystem: Environmental > Terrestrial > Soil > Wetlands >...
CGAAAAGGGCATCAAAATCACCACCAAACAGATGGCCACCGTCAACCTCCACCGCCACGACTTCCACGGCGACTGGAACTACACCATCAAACCGACACAACCCACCAACTCATAAAGTCGCGAGTCCTAAGGCGACGATCGGCCGCGGCACGGTCGCACTCGGTGGGCGAGTGGATCGCCACGGAGGTCCCGCCGCCGACCACCGCGATGTGAGGCAGGTCGCTCATTTCGCAACCATGGCCAAGCGATCGATCACGACGTCGCAAAGCGCCTCCAGGAACACCGGGTCGGCGTTTGGGGAGGAGGTCCGCTGCCAGGGCAGCCCCGCGTTCGCCGCGAGGGCCCGACACTCCACATCCAGGTCATAGAGGATCTCCAGGTGGTCTGAGACGAAGCCCGCGGGACACACGATCATGCCCTTGCTGCCGGCGGCCGCGAGTTCGCGCGTGACTTCGAGGATGTCTGGCCCGAGCCACGGCTCCGATGTACGCCCTGCGCTCTGCCAGGCGATCGAGAAATGGGCGAGATCGATCGTCGAGGCGACCGCCTCGGCGGTCTCACCCAGCTGCTGGGGATACGGGTCATCCGACCTCAAAACGTGAGCCGGGAGACTGTGCGCCGTGAAGACGATATCCACCTCGTCGCGAATCTCGACCGGAAAGTGACTGAGCGATTCGCTTACGCGCTCGGCGAGCAGGTCGATGTAGGACGACGCGAGGTGCCAGTCCTCGACGAACGAGAGATCGAGCGCTTCGCCCGCGGCTTCGCTCGCGCGCGCGAGGTACTCGCCGACGCTGAGCGGCGAGTAGTGCGGTGCGAGCACGATCCCAACCGCACGCTGCACGTGGGCGTCGATCAGCCTCTGCACACCGTCCTCGATGAACGGAGGTGCGTGCTTCATGCCCAGCTCAACCTGGAAATGGCCGCCCCGCTTGGCTTCAAGCTGCGTCTGCAGTCCCGTTGCCTGCGCGCGGGAGATCTCGAGCAACGGTGAGCTGCCGCCGATCGCCTCATAGCGACCGATCAACTCCCGCAGCTGCGCCGGCTCGGGCGGGCGGCCTCGCCGGATGTGGGTGTAGTAGGTCTCGACGTCCGCGAGCGTTGCGGGGGTCCCGTACGCCATTAGCAGGACGCCGATCCGCTCAGACACCGAGGGCATCCCATTCAGCATCCGCGGTCGCCTGCCGTGAGGCGCCGTGCTCGCGCACGTGCTCGACGATGCGCCGCAGCGCGTCGGGAGAGGTCTCAGGCGGCACCCCGTGGCCGAGGTTGAAGATGTGCCCTGTGTTACCACCGCGATCGAGCACTGCCGTAACCCGCTCGGCGAGGACCTCCCACGGCGCCAGGCAGAGCGCCGGGTCGAGGTTGCCCTGAAGCGCGATCTCCGCGCCGAGTCGCGCCCGCGCCCGCTCCAGCGGTACACGCCAATCGACGCCGACGACGTCCGCGCCGGCCGCCGCCAGGAGCGGCAGCAGCTCGCCGGTTCCCACACCGAAGTGGATGCGTGGCACGCCGAGATCGGCGATGCCATTGAAGATACGGCGGGCCGAAGGCAGGACGAAGTCCCGATAGCTGTCGGGGTCGAGCACTCCCACCCAGCTATCGAAGATCTGAACGGCCTGTGCGCCAGCCGTAATCTGCGAGCGCAGCGACGCGATCGCGATGTCGGCAAGCGCATCGAGCAGGCGCCGCCAGAGCAGCGGCTCTCCGTACATCATCTGCCGCGTCCGCGCGTGCGTCTTGGACGGTCCGCCCTCGATCAGGTAGCTGGCGAGCGTGAACGGCCCGCCGGCGAAGCCGATCAGCGGCCGGTCGAGCTCCGCCACGGCGATGCGCACCGTCTCGGCCACGTACGGTGCGTCCCGGTCGGGATCGAATGGTCGCAGGCGACGCAGATCGGCCGCGCTGCGAATCGGTTCGGCGATCACCGGTCCGACGCCCGCAACGATCTTGAGGTCGATCCCAGCCGCCGCCAGCGGCAGGGTGATGTCGGAAAAGAGGATCGCCGCGTCAACGTCCAGGCGGCGCACCGGCTGCAGCGTCACCTCGGCTGCAAGCTCCGGCGTGCGGCATATCTCAAACAGGTCCGCGCGCTTACGCACGTCGCGATACTCCGGGAGCGAGCGACCGGCCTGTCGCATGAACCAGACCGGAACGCGCTCGACATGCTCGCCGCGACAAGCGCGTAGCAGCAGCGGCTCATCCCCGGCGCCACACCCATGTGTGCTCAGCCCGGCGGGCGACTCGATGGACACGACAGACAGGCTACGCACAGCTCGGCGGCCGCCATCCGAAGTTATCCCCACCTTCCACGGTGGTTCCTACGGGCACGCCTCCGTAGGAACCACGGATGAGCAAACCTCCAGTCAGTCTCGTCGAGCGCAATGTCGCGCTGCTCGAGGGGGGAGCATGCGGTGAACTACCGAGTGCACGGCGAAATCCACCCGGATGCGCCGCGATGGCGGGGATGCTTGCGTACTTCGGATGTCCGTCGCCATGTACATCACCCTTGGCTGGGTCCCGCGCGATCTGTCACGCGGATCACTCGGCCACCGTGAGCGTTCGCCGGCATGAGGCTGCTGGGCACCAAGCTTCTGCGTCTGCGAGCGGCGCGGCGCTTCGCCGCCCGCCAAGCACCGCGTGCTCGGGCGGCGGATGTCGACTCTCCGCTTCCGGTGCGCGGCTGGATCGAGAGGCGGATCGTGGTGCTGGGGGTGGCCGCGGGCCTGTTCGCCACGATCTTCTTGTTGCGCCAGACGAGCGACGACGTCGCCGACACCATCGCGCTGCTGTACGTGATCCCGATATCGCTCGTAGCGCTCGAGCTGGGAATGATGGCGGGCGTGGCGTCCGCCGCATTCGCGCTGGGGCTGCTGGGCGTGGGGGCGCTCACCACGCACGCCGATCTCGAAGTGGTCGGAGTGCTCACGCGCGGCGTGGCCTACCTCGCCGTCGGCGGCGCGGCGGGCCGCTTCAGCGATCGCATGCGCAACATCCAGCGGCGCCAGTCTCTGCTGCTGGAGTCCGGATTGGCACTTGCCAACCTGACACGTGCGGAGGACCTTCCCGCAACGCTTGCGCAGGATGTGCGCACCCTTCTCGGGTCCCGCGGGGCGCGCGTGGAGCTGATCGATCGCACGCCTGTCGAGTCGGGTGTCATCGACGAGCCCTCCGAGCGTGTCCCGATCGAGACACGGGGGGTCCGGTACGGGACGCTTGCCGTGAGTGCCGCCCGTACGATCAGCCCGGAGGATCGCGTGACGCTCGGGATCCTGGCTCTCCAGGCGGCGATGGCGGCGGAGAGCCAACGCCAGCTTCAGGACGCACGACAGCGAGCCGTGCTCCGAATGGAGCTGCACGACGCCCGCAGCCACCTTGCGGAACGTGGTGATCAGCTGCGGGAGCTGATCACCAGCCAAGAGGCCGAGCGCCATCACGTCGCGGATGAGCTGCACGAGCAGGCGGCCCAGACACTGGCCGGCGTTCTCCTCGGCCTGCGCGCGCTCGAGCGGGAACTTGATTCCGACCTGGCTGCACCGAAGTTGGACACGCTGCGGTCGAACGTCGACAGCACTCTGTGCACGCTGCGCTCACTCGCCGTCAGCCTCCGACCCCCAGTACTCCAGCTCGGTCTCCAGGCAGCGCTGGAGGCGCTTGCGGCCGAAGCGCGCGATCGTGGCTTCACCGAGATGACCGTCGCCCTCGAAGGCATCGAGGACCTCAGCGCGGAAGCCCAGACGATCGTGTATCGAGTGGTCGAGGAAGCGCTCGATGCGGTCGGAGGGGCGGGCTCAGTCGTTGTCCGTGCCGAGCCGGCCGAACGCGAGCTGGTGATCGTCCTTGATGGCGGCGCGCGTCCGATCGCCCGTGAGCGGCTGGCGGTTCTGAGCGCGCGCTTGGAGCTGGTCCGTGGAACACTGTCGGCCACGGCGAACGGGCTGCATGCCGTCATCCGGCTGTGAACCTCCCCAACACTTCCAGCCGTCCACGATGAGCAACACGGTTGTAAACGCGGCTAGAGGCGTCTGCCGTGCGGAGAATCACTGACCGACAACGGGGTCTTCTACCGATGCCCCGGCGCGGCGCAGGCACGAGCCTGCCTGTCGAGCATCGTCACCCGATCAGGGAGCCTATATGTCCGTCGTGAATGAGACCAGTGGCACGAACGTCGTTCCCGCGGGCAAGTGGTCAGTCGACGCCTCGCGCTCGAGTGTCACATTCGCCGTGAAGCACATGATGCTCGCGACGGTCAAGGGTCACTTCCGCGAGTTCGATGGGATGTTGGAGATAGGGTCAGGCGCACCGCGGGCGACGGGAACGGTCAAGGCCGCCTCGATCGACACGAACGAGTCGGTGCGCGACGAGCACCTACGGAGCTCGCCCGACTTCTTCGACGTCGAGCGCTATCCGGAGATCACTTTCAACTCGACCCGGATCGACTACCTCGACCGCGGGCGGCTCCGTATCGTGGGCGACCTCACAATGCGCGGCGTCACCCGCAAGATTGAGCTCGACGCGCAGCTCAACGACACGAGACACGAAGCAGACGACGATGAGCGGATCGAGCTCGAGCTGCACGGAGAGCTCAACCGCAGAGACTTCGGCCTCACCTGGAATCAAGCGCTCGAGACAGGCGGAGCACTACTCGGCAACAAGGTGAAGATCACGCTCGCGATCGCCGCGGCCAGGAGGTGACCGCGGAGGCGATCGACGGCCCCCGGTCGATCGTGTTCGCCCAGGCGGTGCTCCGATGAACCCCACCATTGTCCCGCCCGTGCCCGCGATTGAGCAGGCGCTCGCGCTGTTCGAGCCGGCTCGTCAGCCGGAGGTGATGCACGTCGAGAACGGCTATCTCGATCTCCTCGGCGATGAGGATCCCACCGGATCGCATCCCGGTCAGCGGCTGATGCTCAGCAGCGTGCTGCCGCTGATCTACGAGCGCTGGTGGCGTCCGCTGGGCGGACGCCTGTTGATGGGAGCGATGGGTCCTGGGATGCGCGATGAGCACCGCATCGCCCTGGAGATGCTGGCCCTCTCCCCCGGCGACCGAGTGCTGGACGTCGCCTGCGGGCCAGGCAACTTCACGCGCGGCTTCGCGAGTGCCACAGGCAACGGTCTCGTCGTGGGCGTCGATGCCTCAGAGACCATGCTCGCCCTCGCTGTGCGCAAGACCAGGAACGCCAATGCGGCCTATGTGCGCGCCGATGCTTGCGCGCTGCCATTTCGCGACGGCTCCTTCGACGCCATCTGTTGCTTCGCTGCGCTGTACCTGATCGAGAGGCCGATGCAAGCGCTCGACGAGATCGCCCGCGTCCTCGCTCCGGGCGGTCGAGTGGCGCTGCTGTCCAGCTGCAACCGCGGCCCACTGCCCGCCGGGACAACCAGTGCGGTCGTACGCGGCTTGAGCGGTGTGCGAATCTTCGCTCGCGACGAGCTGACGGGGGCGCTGCGCGATCGCGGCCTGACGAGCATCGAGCAGCGCGTCACTGGTCTCGCGCAGTTCGTGTCCGCCCGCAAGCACTCACGCTAAGCGCGTTCAGGGATCTGCGACTGTCGGTTGGGGGCGCCGACGGCAGCCAATACGCGCTCCGCGGCGCTCTTCCCCTGTGTGATGCACTGCGGCACACCGATGCCGCGATAGGCCGAGCCGGCAAGCTCTACGCCGGGGAGGCCGGGGAGCGCATCCTCGATACGGGTGACGCGATCGATGTGCCCCGGCTCGTACCGCGGCAGCGCGCGCTCCCAGCGCGTTACACGCGAGGCGACCGGTGGCCCGCGCAAGCCGATCGCCTCGCGCAGCTCCCCCGCCACGCGCTCCACGAGCGTGTGGTCCTCGAGCGCCAGGACGCTCGCGGCGTCCGTTCGACCGACCGCGCAGCGCACCAGCACCTCGCCGGTCCCAGCGAAGTGTGGCCACTTGACCGATGACAACGTGCACGCGTCCAGCAGGCGCCCCTCTGTCTGTGGAACGAGAAAGCCGCTGCCGCGCAGCGGCAGCGCGGTCGCATCGGCGGGATACACCAGCGTGATAACTCCGATCGAGGCATAGCCGATGCCATGCAGCTCGCTCGCGGCGCCTGGGCTGAGCTCGCGCAGAATCCGAGATGCTTCATAGGCGGGCGCAGCGACGATCATCCCATCGGCGAGCAGCGGCTCGCTGCCGGGAACCTCGACCCGGTAGCGGCCGTTCTCGGCGTGCGTGACCAGCGTTACGGATGAGCCGCAGCGGATCTCGGCGTCCCGCAGCTCGTCGCGTAGTCTCGTGACGATTCGCTCAAGGCCGCCGGGTAGGGTCACGAATACGGGCCCAGCTTGCGTAACCGGCCTGGCGGCCCGCAGGCCGCGGATCAAGCTGCGGTGCTCGCGGGCGAGCGCATCGAGCTGGGGTGCGGTCGCACGCATGCTCAGGTGGTCACAGTCGCTGGCGTAGATCGTTCCCAGTAGCGGGTCGACGAGCCGCTCGAGCGCCTGGTGCCCGAGGCGGCCGCGAACAAGCTCGCCTACCGCGCGATCGCCGTTCGCCGGCGTGGCCGGCAGGACGAGGTCAAGCGCCGCGCGGGCGATTCCCGCGGGCGACAGGATGCCCGAGCGCAGGACTGGCCGGATGCCATCCGGTAGCCCGCTCAGGATGCCGCCCGGGAGCTCGCGCAGGCGCCCACGCGTCCAGACGCTGATCGTCGTCTGCACCGGGGCGAGGAGCTCGTCCTCCAGGCCAAGCTCGCGGCATAGCTCGACCGCCGAAGGGACACGCGCCAGTAGCCCCTCGGCGCCAACGTCGGTGGTCTGACCGGCGATCGACACGCTGCGGATCTTGCCGCCCAAACGCTTATCCGCCTCGAGCACGGTGACCCTTGGTCGCTCAGGGCCCTCGCCGCGCAATAGGGAGCGCGCCGCCACCAGCCCGGTGATCCCGCCGCCGATGACGACGATGTGAGGCTCGCTGCTCAACCCACCACCACGTAAGCGCGTAACAGCAACGACTCGCAGTCAGACGCAGGCAACTGCGCCCCCAGCCCGGTGGCAGCCCTGATTGGCACCAGCCATAAGCTAAACGCCCGATCCGAGTGCGCTATCCGCTGTTTATACCTGACCTTGGTCGGTAGTCGATACGTCAATAAGACCGTAGTAAGGGCGGATGGATGTTGCCGACGCCGCGCCTACGCTTCCCTGTCTGATGGACCAACCAGCGGCCTCGGGCTCCTCCCTCCGTCCCGATGCTCGCGCGGCCCGCGCCGAGCGCGACGAGCGGTTCAGGGGGCTGGACTTCGATGCCGCTCCCTTCACGATCGCGTGGGAGGTCACGCGATCATGCGCGTACGCCTGCCTGCATTGCCGCGCCGACGCCCAGCCGCGCCGCGATCCGGGCGAGCTCTCGACAGAGGAGGGACGCCGGCTGATCGACCAGCTCGCCGGCTTTGACACCCGGCCGATCCTCGTGCTGACCGGCGGCGATCCGCTCATGCGGCGCGACCTCTTCGATCTCGCAATGCACGCCGACCGCCGCGGGCTGCGCGTCGCGCTCACCCCAACGGCGACCGCGCTCGCGACCCCGGGCCGCATGCGCGCGGCACACCAAGCGGGCATCCGCCGCATCGCCTTCAGCGTCGACGCCGCCGACGCGGAGGTACACGACCGCTTCCGCGGCTTCGCGGGCTCCTTCGCGCGAACGATCGACGGGATGGCGCGGGCCCACGAGGAGGGGCTTACGCTCCAAGTCAACACGACCGTCTGCGGCCTGAACGTCGACGCGATCACCGATCTCGTCCCGTTCCTCGCCGAGTGGGGAGTCGTGCAGTGGTCGGTCTTCTTCCTCGTCCCGACCGGCCGTGGCGCGACGCTGCCGATGCTCTCGCCCGAGGAGCACGAGCGCGTGCTGAGCTGGCTCCACGAGCTCTCGCTGAAGGCGCCGTTCGACATCAAGGCGACCGCGGCGCCGCAGTACCGCCGGATCGTCCTGCAACGCCAGGCGGGCGCGCCCGCGGGCGCGGGCTTCGCATTCGCCGATGGGCTCGACCGCCCGGCGAAGGGCGCCAACGACGGGCGCGGCTTCATGTTCATCTCACACACCGGCGAGGTCATGCCCTCCGGGTTCCTGCCCCTGTCCGCCGGCAACGTGCGCCACCGCGACCCGGTGGACATCTACCGGAACGCGCCACTGTTCCGCGAGCTCCGCGACCCCACCGCGCTAAAGGGCAAGTGCGGCGCCTGCGAGTTCCGCGAGATCTGCGGCGGAAGCCGCGCCCGCGCCTACGGCGTGACCGGCGACCACCTCGCCGCCGACCCGAGCTGCCCATACCTGCCGGCGAGCACGCGTAGCTGATCGAGTGCGGACGAGAGGTCTAGGACTCCGAGCCACTCTTCGTCTCGGAGGTCGGACCGGTGATCGACACCGACATCGGTCCCGACGGCCTCCTCGTCGCCGTGATCCCGCGCGCCTGTCGCGTAGGACAGCACACGCCGATCCAGATCCGTCAAGCTCCGCCGCATGGATGACGTAGCGCTCTTCCTCCACCTGCTCGGCGCGCTGCTGTTCGTCGCCGGCATTATCCTCGCCGGCACAGCCTTCGAGGTCGCGCGCCGGCGCGAGCGACCGGCCGAGATCACGCTCTTGCTGGGGCTGACGCGGATCGGGGTCGTGCTGGTGGCCGTTGGCGGCCTGTTGCTGGCGGTGTTTGGCCTGTGGCTCGTCCATCTCGGCGGCTTCGGCTACGGCTCGGGCTGGGTGGACGCGGCGATCGCGCTCTACCTCGTCGCGCTAGCGCTCGGCGGCCTCGGCGGCCAGCGGCCGAAGCAGGCACGGAGGCTAGCGACTCAGCTCGCGGCCGAGCAGATGCCCGTGAGCGCCGAGCTGCGCACGCTGCTCGACGACCCTCTCTCGCGCGCTTCGAACTATGGCTCGCTCGTGATCGTGCTGGTGATCCTCGTGCTGATGGTGTTCAAGTGAGGGGCAGGCGCGGGCCGGCGCTCAGGTCAGATCAGGGTTTGGCGCCCTTCACGCCGGTCGGGCCCGGTTGACCCTCAAGCACCAGGCGCAAAGCCGGCCACCACGAGGCAACCAGCTCCTCCCCATCCGGTATCTCCTCGGGATCAAGTAGCCACTGCACCACCAGCCCGTCAACCACGGCGATCACGAACGTCGCCACGACCTTCGGGTCCGCGCCGACCTCCGCCGCCGACTCTCCCAGACTCGCGCCGACCATATCGGTCACCGCGCGCCGGATCTCCCGACGGTGAGCCGCCAGTTGCTCGCGCAGCTCCTCCGACCAGGCAGACTGGGCGAGCGCCTCGATGAAGCCCGTCAGCACCGGGCGTAGCTCATCGAATGAGCCGCGCGCCCCGACCCATGCCGCCGTAATCTGCTCGAGTGGTGAGGCGTTGCTACCAGCGAACGCCGCCTCGCCCAGGCGGATAGTCCACTCCTCGCTCGTGCGAGCAATCGCCTCGTTGAGGAGCGCGTCCTTGGAGCCGAAGTGGTAGCCGATCGATGCGAGGCTGGCGTCGGCGGCCGCAGCGATGTCCCGCGCGGTCGTGCGGGCATAGCCCTTGGTGCGTAGACACTCGATCGCACCCTGCAGCAGCTGGTCCCGGTGGTTGGCTCGGGCCATGGTCCGGACCATCCTAGCTTGGTTCCTGTCCGCACGTGTGTATTGTACGTACGTACGGCCAGTTAGCCGGACATTCACGCATTAGAAGGACGGCGGTGACATGGCGAAGATTCAGGTGGAGACAGAGCCCGCGGCCACGAGTCCGACGGAGCTCGACCCACCCACAGCCACGAAGGGCTGGTTCGGGCGATCCGCGCACGCACTGAATGGCCGGCTCCGCCCGTCGCCGTCGGAGAAATCGTCCTCGCGACGATCCTGGCGCACCCTCGGGCTGTGGGTGTTGGTGATCGCCATCCTTGCTGTCCTTGGTGCTCGTGTCGCCGGTCGCCTCACGCCGATGTCCCTGGCGGTGCCCGGCACGCCCTCCGCGCACGCCGAAGCGATGCTGGCCACCGAGTTCGGCAGCACGGTCCCGATCGCTGTCCTGCTGCGCGGCCCGCCCGGGGAAGTCGACCGCCAAGGGCGGCGGCTCGTGGCCGCGCTGCGAGGGATCAGACAGGTCCAGGTGCTCTCGCCCTGGGATGGGGCGGTCACGGTGCACTCGCTGCGCCCCCACCCCGGGGCTGCGTTCGTGCTCGTGAACTACACCCGGCCCGCGAGCCGCGCGATGGCGGTGGTGACGAACGCCGAAGCTGTGATCGAGCGCACAGTCCGCCGGCCGGTGCACAGCTACCTGACCGGCGTCGCGGTGATCGGACGTGCGCTTCAGAACGCCACGATGGCGGACACCGAGCAGGCCGAGATGATCGCGCTGCCGATCCTGATCCTCGTGCTGCTGCTCGTCTTCCGCTCGCCCGTGGCCGCCGCCGTACCGCTAGCGATGGGCGGCGCGACCGTCATGGCCGGGCGCGGGCTGCTGTGGCTTGCCAGCTTCCTGACACCGATCAACTCGCTGGGAATCGCGATCGCCGCGATGATGAGCCTCGCCCTCGGAGTCGACTACGCGCTGCTGATGGTCTCGCGCGTGCGCCAGGAGCTGGCTGACGGATGGGACCACGAGGCGGCCGTGGCGATCGCGTCCAGGGCCGCTGGACGCACGATCGCCGCGGCCGGCGGGACGCTCGCGCTGACGATGCTCGCGGCGAGCGCAGTCGCGACGCCGGGGCTGCTCGGCCCCGTGGCGGTCGGGGTAGTCATCTCCGGCCTTCTCAGCGTCGCCCTGGCGCTTACAGCGATGCCGGCATTGTTGCGCCTGCTCGGCCCCTCGCTCAACCGCTGGGAGATCCGGCTCCCAAGCTCCCGCAGCGAGGAGCGCCGCCGCGGCCTGGGCGCGCTGGCCGAACGGCTGATCGCCCATCCCGCGATCACGGTCCCGCTGATCCTCGCCGGGATGCTCGCGCTGGCGGCCCCCGCCGGCGCGCTGCGTATGGGCCCACCGGACGCCTCAGAGCTTCCCCCCTCGAGCCCGGCGCGCATCGCGGTGGAGATGGTGGAACGCACGATCGGACCCGGATGGTCGGCGCCGTTCGTGATCGTCGCAAGCGCCCACAGCGGCGCGATTACCACCCCCCAGCGACTGCGGGCGCTGATGCGGTGGCAGGAAACGATCGTCCACGAGCCAGATGTAGCGGCGGTGCTCGGCCCGGCATCGGTCGCGGGGGCGCAACGCGAGCTCGCCGAAACCCACGCCGCGCTCGCATCCGCACCGAAGCGCCTGGAAGGCGCCCAGCACGCGATCAAGGGCCTGCGTTCCGGACTGAGCCACGCAAGCGACGGCGTCGCGGAACTGCGCAGCGGCCTCGCCTCGGCCGCGGCCGGCGCAGGATCGCTCAGCGGTGGCGCCGGACGCGCCAAGAGCGGCGCCGAAGGACTGGCCGATCAGACGGGCAAGGCCGACGATGGCGCCAAGCGACTCGTAACCGAAACGGGCCGCGCCCACGCAGGCGCCAAGCGACTCACAACCGAAACGGGCCGCGCCCACGCAGGCGCCAAGCGACTCACAACCGAAGCCGGCCGCGTCGGGGACGGTGCGAATCAGCTGCAGACGGGCATCGCCCAAGCGGCGGCGGGATCGGCCAGGCTCGCGGGCGGGATCGACGAAGCTGTCACCGGCGCGGAAGCTCTCGCCACCTCCGACCACCAACTGACGGCCGGCGCAGCGCAGCTGGCAGACGGGATGAACACGCTCGATGACACCGTGCACACGATCCTCGCGCCGATCGACCTGCTCGCCGAACAGCTCCACACCTGGGCCGGCTGGATCGCCGCGCTGCGAGCCTCCGATCAGCAGCTGCGCACCCGGCTGAGCGAAGCGACGCACGAACTCGACGCGATGACCGTCGCACGCGGCGACCCACGCTATCCGGCGCTCGCGCAAGACCTCGCCGCCATCACCCAGCTGACCGAACAGAACGGCCTCTCACAGCTCGCCCGCATCCAGCAGCAGCTGATCGTAGGCCTGGAACGACTCTCCGAACTGCCGGCCGAGCTCTCCCAGCTGACCGCCAGCCTGGACCAACTGCGCGCGGGCGCCGACCGGCTCGCCACCGGCACGAGCGAATCCGAAGAAGGCGCGCTCAGGCTCGACTCCACCCTGCATCGCCTGGCCACAGGCGGACACACCCTCACAGACGGGCTCGCCGGGCTGAGCGGCGGCGCAAGCCAGCTCGCCGGCGGGCTCGGCAAGCTCACCAACGGCAACAAGCAGCTCGCCGGCGGGCTCGGCAAGCTCACCGGCGGCAACAAGCAGCTCGCCGGCGGGCTCGGCAAGCTCACCAACGGCAACAAGCAGCTCGCCACCGGGCTCGGCAAGCTCACCGGCGGCAACGCCCAGCTCGCCGGTGGGCTCGGCAAGCTCGTTGCCGGCAACGCACAGCTATCGGGCGGCCTCTCCTCCGCGGACAGCCGCACCGGAGCGCTCGCCACCGGACTGTCCGGGACGCAGCGGCCGCTGCAGAGCTACGCGAGCATGCTGGACGGCTACCAGCAGGACTACCGGCTGCTGCACGCCGACTCGCCGAACGCGCTCGACTCCGGCTACCTCGTGCTCACCGCGCTCGACGGGACCGTCTCACCGATGCGCGAACAGGTCGCGCAGCTGGTCAACGTCGACGGCGGTGGCCAGGCCGCGCGCGTGATGGTGATCGCCTCAAGTCCACCCGACTCCCCCGCGACCGCGGCCCTCAGCGGAAGGCTGCAACGCAGCCTTCCCGCGCTTGCCGCCGCGACCGGCAGCAAGGTCGAGATCGGCCAGGGAGCGCAGTACCTGCTCGACTACACGAACGCGAACACGACCCGCTTCCCGTGGCTGGTGCTCGCCCTGGCGATCGTCGCCGTGCTCACGCTGATCGTGGTGCTGCGGGCGCTGCTGCTGCCGCTGATCGCCGTCGCGCTGAACCTCGCCACGATCGCCGTAGCGCTCGGAGCGCTGGAGCTGCTCACCGAGGAGCACGTGCTCGGCGGCCCTGGCTACATCGATGCCGCCTCCGGCGCCGGCATCCTCTCGATCATGTTCGTCCTGTCGATCGACTACGAGGTCTTCCTGCTGACACGCATGCGCGAGCAGTGGGTCGCGCAGGGCAACTCCAACGGCGCGATCTCCTACGGCCTGCGACACACCGCCGGAGTGATCAGGGGCTCTGCCGCGATCATGACGGCCGTATTCCTCGCGTTCGCCGCGGCCGACGTCATCCCACTGCGCCAGTTCGGCGTCGGGCTGACAATCGCGGTCCTGCTCGACGCGACGATCGTCAGGCTCGTGCTGCTGCCGGCGATCATGCGGAGGGTCGGCCCACGCATCTGGTGGCTACCCGCCTGGCTGGACCGCAGGCTGCCGAACATCGAGCACATGTCCAGCCAGCTCGCCACGGCCAGCGGCGGGAGGCGGTGATCGCCCCTCGGCGAAGCCATGCGTGTGGCATTCACCCTCATTGGCGAGAGCGGTTTATGTTATGGCCGCTTATCCGCCTTAGCGCACCCCGGGGTCCGCGATCGGCCGTGATGAATGCCTCTCGCTGCGACGCCACGCTCGAGCTGCTACAGGGCCTGGCGCTTTCGGGCGTGCAAGCGCTACAGGAGTGAGAACCGCGGGATGTCCGTGGGTTTTCCGCACATCGATTGCTGAAAAGTACGGATGTAAACGAGCCTGGTGTGCCTGTAGGCTGCCCGGCGGATGGTGTGCAAACCGAACAGAGGGGGCTGGTCTTGAGTCCTGTGGGCGTGATGGCTGCGGTCTTCAACCTGAATCACCCGGCCCATACGGTGGATTGGGAATTCATCCACCTGTCGGTGTCCAACGTCGTGGTCATCGTCCTGATGTTCATTGTCTTCTTCCTGGCGATCCTGCTTCCGTTCCCGGGCGCGACCAGCCGGCGGGTGGCGCGCAGGCGCGGTGGCTCCTCATGAGCAGCGTCGCACCGGACCCACCCGTCACGCACGCCCCGGAGAAATCGTGGACCGTCAAGGTCCGGGAGGCGGGCGTCGCGGCGCTGCCGCCCGAGAAGCTGCTGCCCGACGGTCAGCCGACGTATGTCGCCTCCTGGATCTACATGTTTGGGGTGGCGAGCATCGCCTCGCTGATCGTGATCATCGGCTCGGGCTCGATCCTCGCGCTGAAGGGGCCCGCCTGGTGGCATTACACGGGTGTCGGGCACTTCTTCAACAGCATTCATCTGTGGTCGGTGGAGCTGTTCTTCTTTGCGATGGTCGTGCACCTGTGGGGTAAGTACTGGATGGCCTCCTGGCGCGGAGGGCGTTCCCGGGTGTGGATCACCGGCGCCGTAACGTTCCTGGTGGCCATTCCCTGCGCGCTGACCGGCTACGTCTCCCAGCAGAACTTCGACGCGCAGTGGATCTCCACGCAGGCCAAGGACGCGATGAACTCCGTCGGGGCGGGGGCGTTCTTCAACCTCACCAACTTCGGCCAGATGTACAGCTACCACGTGCTGCTGCTGCCGATCGCGGTGGTGGCGCTCGTCGGCGCGCACGTGCTGCTCGTGCGCAAGCACGGGGTGGTGCCGCCGTTTGAGCTCGCGCGGCGAAAAGCCGCTCTCGCCACGGCGGCGAGCGCCGGCAGCGACGGCTCCCCAGCCGGCGCGGACGGGGGTGCACAGTCATGAGCCTGTTGCGTAGCGAGGACGACACGCAGCCCTGGAAAGGGCGCTACTACCCGTACGACCTCGTCAAAGAGCTGTGCATCGCCGTCGGGGTGGTCGGGCTGCTCGCGGTGCTGCTCACCGTTCTGTTCTCCTCGCCCGACGACAAACCCAGCACGATCGCGCAGTGGTCGCAGCAGAAACCCGCGGATTTCGTGACGGCGGCCGTCAAGGAGCTCGACGGCACCAGCCCGACGGCCGAATACGGACCGCCCTACAACCACAACTCGGGCAGCGTGCAGCACTTCTTCTTCCTGCACCCGCAGCGCTGGCTCGGCGTCAGCCACCCGATCGACACCGAAAAGGACTATGTGGTGGGTCCGCTGGAAACGATCCCCAACGACCCCACCTTGGCGGCCGCGCTAGCGCAGTACAAGGCAGCCCCGGCAACGCAGAAAAAGCAATGGGCCGAAGCGTATGCCAAGCCGCTTGAAGAAACCGCAACCGCCGAAGAAGAAAAGAAGACGGCGCCCAATACCGTCAGCGAAAGCAATGGCACGGTGATCGTGAAGACCAGCGGCAACGCCGGCCCCGTGCCGGCGTTGATGGGAAGCTTGCTCGCGCTCGCCAAGAGCGGCGGCGTGGACGGCAGCCTGCTCACCAGCAAGCAGTTCTTCCAGACCGACTACACCAAGCCGCTGCTGTTCATGGCCGACGGCGGGCTGCTCGACGAACGGGCCGAACAACAGCATCTGCTCGGCGAGCAGTGGGGGCTGATGAACGAGACCGGTAGCTACCCGGGCCAGCCGTGGTTGTGGCTGTATGCCCTCTGGTACCAGGTCGAACCGATGAAGTCCTCGTCGAGCGCGGACATCGAGGTCCTGCTGATCATGAGCCTGCTCAGCGTCGCCTTCATCTGCATCCCGTTCATCCCCGGCGTCAACAGCCTGCCGCGCAAGATCCCGATCTACAAGCTGATCTGGAAAGAGCACTACCGCGACGTGACCAGCGCGTAGGGCGCGAAGCCGTCGCGCGGCGTATCTCAGCGCAGCTCCCGGCGTTTAGTCAAGAGATCAGAACTTTTCGTCGATACCTAGCGGATGGAAGAGGCTTTCATCAGCCGCCGCTTTCTCCGAGCGCTAGCTGTGGTCATCCTCGTGACCGGCATCTGCGGGGTGTGGATCGGACTGCGTGTCGGCGGTGCCCGGGTGACGTTGTGGGTCGATGATGGAGCCACGCCGCTGGCGGCGCTGATCGCGTGCGTGCTGTGCTTTCGCGCCCGTGCTCGCCACAGTGGGCGGATGCGTCTGTTCTGGTCGCTGCTGGGCTGCGCGACCGCGTCCTGGACGTTGGCCGAGGTCATCTGGGGCTACTACGCGCTGATTCTCGATGTGGAAGTGCCCGCGCCCTCGTGGGCGGATCTCGGGTACCTCTCGGCGATCCCGCTCACGGTCGCGGCGCTGGTCGTGCACCCGGCGACGAAAGGCAGCGGCACACGCAAGGCGCGCTCGGTGTTCGACGGGCTGGTGATCGCCACCGCGCTGCTGTTCCTCAGCTGGACGCTCGTGCTTGGCCCGCTGTGGCGCAGCGCCGACCTCAGCACATGGGCAGGCGTCGTGAACCTGGCCTACCCGTTCGGTGATGTGGTGATCGTGTTCTTCATCGTGCTCGCGATCCGCGGCATGACCGGTCAAGGCCGTCTGTCATTGTGGTGCCTGTTGGGCGCCCTGCTGGTGATGGCGCTGTCGGACAGCACCTTCACCTACCTGAGCGATGTCGCCAGCTACGGCAGCTCGAGCGGGCACGTGATCGATACCGGCTGGATCGCGGCATATCTCGGGATCGCACTGGCCGCATTCAGCTCACGGGCGGACAGCGCCGTTGTGCCGACAGCCGAGAGCTCGAGGCCATCGCTCGCGTCGCTGATATCCCCGTTGTTGCCGGTGTTGCTCGCGTTGACTGTCGCCGCGGTCGAGATCAGGCTCGGCCATCACCTCGACCGCGCGGCCTGGCTGATGGCGTTCGGGCTGATCGCGCTGGTGCTGGTGCGCCAGGGGTTGATGGTGCTCGAGCTGCTCGGGCCGGGCCGCGACGCGGATGCCGGCCTGATGCAGCGGCTTACGCATGCGGCTCTGGGTGGAGCTGGGGGCGGGGAAGGACCGGGTTCCGGATATGAGCCCCTTTGATCTGAGCGCGGGACAGTCCAGCCGCGTGGGGTTCGTGTCTACGAGCGGCGCACCGGACGTCAAATGGATTCGCCCCGACAGGCAGGCATACCTGCCGCCGCCGATGTCCAAGACGGCAATCCGAGAGCGCAGCGAACGCGCGAACGCCCTGATCGTGATCGTGCTGACCTTCGCCTGCACCGCCTTGGCGATCTTCGATCTGTTCCTGTTGGCGTCGGGCTCCTGAGCCAGGCTCAGTCGCTGGCGTTGATGAGCTTGCGCTTCAGCGCGTAGTCGACGAGCTCGGCGCGAGTGGAGAGCCTGAGCTTCTGCTGGATATGTGAGCGATGAGTCTCCACGGTCCGCACTGACAGGAACAGCTGCTCGGCGATCTCAGAGTTGGTGTGCCCCAGGGCGATCAGCCGCAGCACGTCGACCTCGCGCTCTGAGAGATCGTCCGGCGGGCCGGGAGGCGGCTCGGAGGCGATGCGGGCACCCAGCTTGGGGTTCAGGTAGCTCTCGCCGACGGCGGCACACCGAACCGCTTCGACGAGCTCATCGTCGGCTGCCTCCTTCAGCACGTAGCCCAGCGCTCCCGCTCTGAGGGCCTCGCGAGCAAACGCGGGCTCCTGCTGCATCGTCAGCACGACGATCTGCGTGTCGGGCGACTCTTGGCGCAGGATGGGGATCGCCTCGAGGCTCGAGCCACCCGGCATGTTCAGATCGAGAATGAGCACCTTGGGGTGGTGGCCGCGCACATAGCGTCTCGCGGCTTCGATGTCGCTGGCCTCCGCGACGACCTCGAAGTCCGGCTCACTGTCGAGCACCATCCGCAGGCCGCTGCGCACGACCGCGTGATCGTCGGCAAGCACGAGCCGGATCGTCGCCGAGGCTGCCTCGGCGACCGAGGCGGCGTCGAGCGCTGCGGTGTCCTCGTCGGTCATGACCGTGAAGGTATCGAGTTGGACGGTCGATTACTTGCGGCAAACTACGGATGGCTGCTCGGGCCTCTACGGATGCCGATACAACGCTTCGTAGCTCCTGTCGCTCACCGAACATTCCCCAACCGACCAAGCGATGCGGCTGGCAGGACCCGGCCGGAGGTCAGTCTCCCTGCCCTGCTATCAGATCAGCGCGGGCGCCGCGGCCGGGGACGCAGCCGTGGCCGCTGACGGGCGTCGAGAGCTTTGCTGTCCCGCTTGCGTCGGCGCTCTTCATCCCGCGCGAGCTCTCGTTCTTCGCCGAGTCCGACTTCGAGGAAGACAAGTAGCAAGCCCCCGGCCAGTCCAGCCGACATCAGGACGATTGTGAGGACTTCGCCCGCCACTCCCCCGACCAGGGCGGCGCACGCACCGCCGGCGATGACCAGCGCGGCGGCCGACCCAAATACCAGGATGCGCAAGCGGGGGACCACAGCTCAACGGTACAGGCAGATCCAGCAATCGCTCGGCCGACTGTCACTCCCGCTTCGCGGCACGAGCTGGACGGCCACCACGATCCGACCCTGCAACGGTCTCTATTCAGCGAAGGCGGCCGGGGCGGTGTTCACCCCGAATTGGGTCCGCGGATCAGCCGACGAGCCAGATTGCGCCGTCACGCAGCTCAACCGCGAACGTCTTCAGTGAGCGGGCACCGGCCGTAGCCTTGACGGCGCCGGCGAGCGGTTTGAACGCGCCCTGGGGACCCCGCACCATCTTGCCGGTGACGACGTCGTAGAGCGCCGCGTGCCATGGGCACTGCAGGCATCCATCCTCGCTCACGTGCCCCTTGCCCAGCGAAGCGAAGAGGTGGCGGCAGCGGTTGGACACCGCGAATGGCTTGCCCGCGCTGATGCCAACCGCTAGGGCGCCGTGCGGTGTCTCCTCCACGACGGCGACCTGCGAGGCACCGAGGTCCTCGACGGCTATGAGGTGACCGGCGGACTGCTCGGAGGTGCTCATCAGCGAACTATCTCACACGAGCGAGGTGCGCTTGCCCTTAGAAGTGGTCCTCGTAAGCGTCGCGGGCCGCCCGGCTCCCGAACTGGGTGGTCAGCGCCCGCGGCAGCGTGGCGAGCGGCCCGCGCCTGATGGTGTGATCCTCGCTCGCCGGCGGGACGGTTTAGGATCGCTGGAATGGCGGTCGAGGCGGTCTTCCCTGGCGCGGATATCGGCCGCGGGATGTATGAGTCCTTCTACCTTCGCGCGGTTGCTCCCGATGAGCCGGTGGGCGTGTGGCTCCGCTACACGGTCCACAAGCGTCCTGGAGGAGTGCCGCGCGGATCGGTGTGGTGCACCGTGTTCGACGCCGCCGCAGGGCCGTTCATGTACAAGCACACGACCGAGGACCTCACCGCTCCCGCCGACGGTTGGATCGCCATCGGGCCGGACTCGCGCCTGGCCCCCGGTGTCGCCGAGGGATCATGCGGCGAGGCCAGCTGGTCGCTGCGCTTCAGATCTGATGAGCGCGAGCTGCGCCACCTGCCGCACGCGTGGATGTACAAGGCGCCGCTGCCACGCACCAAGCTGACGAGCCCCGTCCCCTCGGCGAGCTTCGACGGCACGATCGAGATATCTGGCTCACCCTCCCGCACGCTGGACGTGCGCGGCTGGCGGGGCATGGTGGGGCACAACTGGGGATCGGAGCACGCCGAGCGCTGGATCTGGCTGCACGGAATCGGCTTCGAGGAGGACCCCTCTGCGTGGCTAGACGTCGCGGTCGGCCGTGTGCTCGTGGCGGGACGAATGACGCCATGGATGGCCAACGGCGCGCTCTCGCTCAACGGCCGTCGCGTGCGCCTCGGCGGGCTTCTAACGCGGGGGTTGAGGGTCGCAGAGACCGCAACGCGCTGCACGATCGTCCTCCCGGGCGAGGATGGCTTGAGCGTGGAAGTGAACGTCGAGGAGCCCCCCGACACAGCGGCGGGCTGGCGCTACGCCGATCCCGACGGCGGTGAGCACGACGTGGTCAACTGCTCGATCGCCTCGCTCACGCTCAGCGCACACCGGCGCGGCGCGGCGACGCGCATGCTGCACACCAGCCACGGCGGGGCGTATGAGCTGGGGATGCGCGAACGTGACCACGGCGTGCCGCTCGCTCCGTTCGCCGACGGCTGAACAACACCGATCCTGGCCATACAGCCAGCCGCCGGCTTCGCGCTGATACGGTGACACGACCACGTCCAGCGCCAAACCAGAAGCCAACTCGCTCGACGCGTTTATCGCCGCCGCCCCGTGGCCACAGCGCACGGGACTGCGCGCGCTGTTGGCCATCGCGTGCCGTCCGCGCGGAGTGGCGCTGCTCGCTCGCGTGGCCCCCTGGGACCAGCTCGCACGCGGGCTGCTCACGGTAGGGCACTACGACGACCCTCTCCTCAGCCGCTCGCTGGGTTGGGATGTGGACGCGGTGATCGCCCGCGGGCGGGAGCTGCGGCGCGCGGAGGGACGGCCGTGAAGGGGCGCGAAGCGGGCCGGCTCGACGCGGATGTGTGCGTGATCGGTGCGGGCGCGGGCGGCGCGGTCGTCGCGGCCGAGCTGGCCGAGGGTGGTATGAGCGTGGTGGTGCTCGAGGAGGGGCACTGGCATGACCCGGATGGCTTCACGGCGAGGACTCCGGAGATGCTGGCGCGCCTTTACCGCGACGGCGCTCAGATCGTGACGCTCGGCAAGCCGCCCATCATGCTGCCCCTCGGACGTGGCGTGGGGGGCACGACGCTGATCAACTCGGGGACATGCTTTCGCACTCCCCCGCATGTGCTGGAGCACTGGCAGCGCGAGTTCGGCGTGGACGTGAGCGAGCAGTCGCTGGGACCCTGCTTCGAGCGCGTCGAGAAGGCGTTGTCGGTGAGCGAGGTGACGCCCGAGCTGGCGGGCGCCAACGCGGAGGTCGCCCGCCGCGGCGCCGAGCGCCTGGGCTGGTCGCATGGCTACCTGCGGCGCAACGCACGCGGTTGCGTGGGCTCGGGCGTGTGTACGCTCGGCTGCCCGACCTCGGCCAAGCAGCACACGGGCATCACGTACATCCCGCGCGCGAAGGATGCGGGAGCGCGAATCGTCACCGGCGCACACGTGCAGCAGGTGCTCGTCGAGAACGGCCGCGCATGCGGGGCGCGAGCGCGCATGGCAAGCGGGGCGCCGATCGAGGTGCGTTCGCCGATCGTCGTGGTGGCGGCGGGCACGATCCACACGCCACTGCTGCTCGGGCGCAGCGGCATCGGCGCTCAGTCGGGGCAGCTTGGACACAACCTCTCGGTGCATCCGGCCACTGCGATCTTCGCGCGCATGGACGAGATCGTCGATATGAGCCGTGGCGTGCCACAGAGCCTCTACGTCGACGAGTTCGCACAGGAGGGAATCATGTTCGAGGGGTCCGCGGGGCCACCCGCGTACGCGGCGATGGCGCTGCCACTGATGGGTCGGCGGCACGCTGAGGCGATGGCCGACTATCGCAGGCTGGCTCTGTTCGGGCTGATGGTCTCAGACAGCTCGCGCGGCAGCGTCAGGACGCTGGCCGGGCGCCCGCTGATCCGCTACGACCTCGTGCAGGACGACCTGATGCGCTTCCGCAAGGGCCTTGCACGGATGCGGGAGCTGTTCGATGCGGCCGGCGCGCGCGAGGTCCACCTGCCGCTGCCCGAAGGAGTGAGTCCCGAGCACGCGCGTCTTCGCGACCTGAAAGCTGATGGCGTCCATCCGCTGGGGACCGCGCGCGCCGACGCGCGGCCGACGCGCGGCGTGATCGACGGCGATCTCGCCGTGCACGGCGTACGGGGCGTGTATGTCGCGGACGGCTCCGCCGTGCCGAGCTCGCTCGGCGTGAACCCTCAGCTCACGATCATGGCGCTTGCCACCAGACTGGCCTTCGGGCTGCTCGGCAAAGATGTGCATGGCGCGCAAACCGAGCAAGACCCCGAGGAGGCCCCATGTCGTTCCTGATCGATCCGCCACTCTTGTTCACAGGCGGACGCGCCTACGCGCGCGCCACACGCGAATCGGACCCGAGCGTCGCGCGCGACGCGGCCGTGGGCGCGGCGTTCATGGCGGTCTTCTGGGGCATCAGCGTCGGCCTGTACCTCGACCAGGGATGGACGCGGCCGGTGTGGAAGGTGTGTCGCGCCGCGTCCGGACGCGACTGGATGCTCAACTCGGGCGTGCTCAGATTCGACTGGCGCCAAGCCGGCCCCCGCACGCACAGGATTTCAGCGGCGATCTTCGCGACATATCCCCTATGGCTGTGGCTGGGGATGCGCCGCCAACGCTCTTAGCCTATTCGCTTCCTGGAGTATCGCGTCTATGTAGTCCCCGAATGTGGACACGACGATCCCGGCGTAGGCGGTCGAAGGTATCGAGATGACCTCCATAGCGTGAGTCGTTGCCCCGGTCATTGCTGCCAGTTCGCCTGCCACCGGCTGGTTGAAGACGAGGACGCGCTCGTCGACATCGAAATCGACATACGCCTGCTGGACCCCGTTGAGATAGACCTCGTAGTCCCCATCGAGGTCGGAGGGCAGTTCGATGATGGAGCGGGCCATCACGGTAACTATCGTAATCTTAGAAGATGGTAGATTAGTAAGGGATGGCTGGCTTGGAGGCGAGATTGTCCGGATGTCGGGCTTGAGAGCGGCGCGCACGATGACTGCTGTTTCGGAACACTACGAGGCCCGGCTGGCACGGAGCATCCTTAAGGGTGGGTCGAACGCCTCGGCAGCGGCGATGACGCTGTTGGAGTACCGCGATCCTGCGACGCTCGATGCCGCGGTTGCGCTGGTTGCCGACCAAGGCACGATGACGGAGGATGCCTTCAACTGCGTCGCGGATGCTTGGGAGACATACCGTCACCTCAAGCACCTCTGCTGGGACTAGCTCGTGGCGCCATCCTTGACAGATGAACGCTCGTCCCGCCACCGGCGATGGCGGGTGTGCAGCTATGTGCTGGACCGGCGCGACTTCAATGAGATCCGGATGCGGTTGCCGCGCGCGGTACGCCGTGACGTGAAGGCCGTGCCGGAGGGTCATGTGGGGCTAGTCGCCCAGGCGATCGTGGGCGAGGAGGGCGACCTGCCGCTGGCGGTGCTCTACGACAACGCGCCGGCCTCCGTAGCTACCGAGGGTGTGCGTAAGCTCGAGCAGCGCCTCACGGAGCTGCTCGGATGAGCGTCCGTAGATCATGCCCACACGATGTGCGGGCATGCCCAAAGAGCCGGGTGCCTCCCACGAGAAAGGCCCGCGCGGCGACACAGGGCGCTTCGCGTCCGCCCCGGCTGCGCTTGCGCGGGCGTGCGATGGCGCTCGCGCTGATCGGAATGCTCGCCTTGATCGCTTTGCCGCCAGTGCTGGTAACGCCGTCGGGTGAGGTCGAGTTGATTGCAACTGGAGCCGTGACGTTGCTTGCCTGCGTGCTCGTCGCTGCCATCTGCTGCGAGAGCCGGCGTCATTGATGGGCAAGAGTCTTAGTGGGTTCTAAGATTTATTGCTTAGAAGGCCCTGCTATAAGCTGGTCGGGTCGTGACCGGCCCGATTCGCCAACTAACAGCCGAGTCTGCCGCGTGCCTGGCGGCGTGCTCGGCGCTCCTTTGCCACCCGCTCGCACGCGTGTGACGCTTCTCGGTGGGCCTGACTCGACGTTGCTGGCGCGCGGGTTGAACGCTTGATGGGCACACCCGGCGCGCTGGTTCTCGCCGGAGTGCTGGCGATCGCTGCCGGTGCTCTGAGCGCAGGTTTGAGTCGCTCCCCCCGTGCGGGGCTGATGGCGCAGTCGGTGGGCATGGTGTTGCTCGCGCTGGCCGGTGTGTGGGTGCTCGCCTCTGGGCACGCGGTCGGCGCCGGGTTTCGCAGCGATGTGCGCCCGGCGTTTGGCCTTGACGGTCTCAGCGGCTTCTTCCTGTTGGTCATCGCCGTCGTCGGGGCACCGGCAACGCTGTTCGCGCGCGACGCCCTGGAAGCGGACTGGCAAGGCCGTTCGCTCGCCGTCGCCACGGGAGCCTTCCTGCTGGCGCTGGTCGGGTTCGTCTGCGCGCGTGACGTGAGCACCTTTCTGGGTTTCTGGGAGCTGATGACACTGGTGCCGGCGGCTGCGATCCTGTTGGCGCGGCAGGATCGGGAGGCGCGGCACGGGGTGTTCGTGTACCTGGCGATCACGCATATTGGGGGCTCGGGTGTGTGGGTGGCGATGCTCGTGCTCGCCCAGCATGGCGCGCTGGGCGGCCACCCGCTGGGCGGTGGCTTGGCGGCGTTTGTCGCGTGCGCGTCGCTTGTCGGGTTTTCCACCAAGGCTGGGCTGATGCCGCTGCATTCCTGGTTGCCGCGAGCGCACCCGCTGGCGCCCGCGCACATCTCGGCGTTGATGTCGGGGGTGATGATCAAGCTCGCGCTCTACGGGCTCGTGCGCGTCCTATTTCAATGGCTCGCCCCGCCCGGGCTGTGGGTCGGGATCACGTTGATGGCAGTTGGTGCCTTGTCGTGCGTGGGGGGTGTGCTGTATGCGTTGATGCAGCACGAGCTCAAGCGGCTGCTGGCGTTTCACTCGATCGAGAATGTAGGGATCGTGGCGCTTGGGCTGGGAGCGTCGCTCGTCTTCCGCGATATCGGGCAGCCCATGTGGAGCGCGATCGCGTTCGCGGCCGCGCTGCTGCACGCGCTCAACCACGCGCTGTTCAAGGGGCTTTTGTTCCTCGGCGCCGGAGCGTTCAGCAAGGCTGTCGGCGGCTTGGAGCTCGACCGGCTGGGGGGTCTGTTGCGGCGGATGCCGTGGACGGGCGCCACGTTCGCGCTCGGTGCGATGGCGATCGCCGGGCTGCCCCCGCTGAACGGGTTTGCCTCGGAGTGGCTGACGCTGCAATCGCTGCTGCACCTCGGCGTTGCGAGCCATCTTGGGGTTGCGCTCGCCGGGGCGCTGGCGACCGCGGCGCTGGCCGGGACCGCGGCGCTGGCGGTGTACTGCTTCGTGAAGGTGATCGGATTGGTGCTGCTCGGCCTGCCCCGCCGCTCCGAGTGCGCCGAAGCCAGCGAGGTGCCGGTCGGGATGCGGGCGAGCATGGTCTTCCTGGCCGGGTCGTGCGTGGCGCTGGGCGTGCTGCCCGGGCTCTTGGTTCCCACGCTCGCCGCGTTGGGGCCGGGGCGGGTGAGGCTGCACGAGGGCGCAGGGCTGAACGTGCCCGGCACCGGGTCGCTGCCGACGCTCGCGCTTGCGCTGGCGCTCGTGCTGCTCGTGAGTGCGCTGGTGAGACTGGCCCGTAGCCGTCGTGCCGCGCCGGCCCCGACGTGGACGTGTGGCCAGCCCCCGGCAACGGGGCTTGCGTGGACGTCGGCGGGGTTCACCAAGCCACTGCGTCTCGTGCTGGAGGCGCTCTTGCGCCCGCAGCGCGAGGTGCGGGTGATCTCCTCCCTGGGTGTCGTTGAGTCCGTCACCTATCAAGCTGAGGTCCCGCACCTGTTTGACACGCTGCTCTACGGCCCGGTCTCGCGCGGGGCGCTACGTGCCGCGGGGATCGCGCGCAGCGTGCAGTCGGGCAGTCTGCGCGCTTATCTGATCTACCTCCTCGCGCTGCTTGGACTGCTCTTGGCGCTCGCTCGAACCGGAGTCCTGGGATGAGCCTCGCAACCCTGATCGCGGGTGTGGTGCAGGTCGCGGGTGGCGTGCTGGGCGCACCGGCGATCGTCGGGCTGATCCAGCATCTGAAGGCTCGCCTACAGGGCCGGCGTGGACCACCGGTTCTACAGCCCTACCGCGAGCTTCGCCGGCTGTGGGGTAAGTCCGGGGTGGCGCCAGAGCCCCACACGTTGATCTACACGCTGGCACCGGCGGTCGCGGTTGCATCTACCGCGCTGGTGCTGTTGCTGCTGCCGATCGGCGGGCACGCCCCTGACTGGGGGCTGGGTAACGACGCGCTGGTGCTTGTCGGCCTGTTGGCGCTCGCGCGGTTTGCGATGACGCTCGCGGCGTGGGATACCGCGGGTGCGTTTGGCCTGATGGGCGCCGCGCGGGACCTGATGTTCTCGGTGTTCGTCGAGGGGCTGCTGCTGCTGGTGCTGGTGCTGCTCGCGTTGCCGCTTCACAGCACCGATCTGCTGTCGGTGAGCCACGCGGCCACGTTGCCCGAAGTGTGGGCAAGGCCGGCGCATTGGGCGGCGGCGCTCGCGTTCTGCCTGGTGATCGTTGCCGAGACCGGCCGCCAGCCGGTTGACAATCCCGACACCCACCTGGAGCTGACGATGGTTCACGAGGGGCCGCTGCTGGAGTACGCGGGGCGTGAGCTGGCCTACCTGCAGTGGTCGGCGGCGGCGCGGCACTGGATCATGCTGGTGCTCGCGTGTGAGCTGTTGATACCTCACCCGGGACCGTTCGTGGCGCAGCTCGCGGTGCTCGGCGGTGGCGTGCTGGCGCTCAGCGTCGCGCTGGCGGTGTGCGAGACCGTGCAGGCGAAGATGCGGGTGCTGCGCGTGCCGCTGCTGCTGGGGTCTGGGGCGGCGCTGTGTCTGCTGGGACTGGCGAGCTGGTTCGCCGGGGGTGGCGGATGACCGGCGCGGTGACGTGGGGGTTGGTCGTCAGCTCGCTGGCGGTAATAGTGGTGCGTCGTCGCTCCCTGGCAATTGCGCTGGTCGCGGCACAGTCGCTCGGGCTTGGCCTCTACGCGCTCACGCAGGAGTCGCATACCTCGACCGCGCTCGCGGTGACGGGAACGGTGCTGATCGCAAAGGCACTCGTACTCCCGGCGCTCCTGCTCCTGACTGTGCGTCGTGCTCGCAAGGAGCGCCTGATCGCCACCGAGCTCCCAGCGTTGGCGCGCCTGGCGATCGCTGTGGCCGCGGCGCTCGCGATCGAGCAGTTGATCCCGCGCTTCGGCCTGAATGGCGCCGGCGTGGAACACGCCGCGGTCGGCGTGCTGGCGCTCGGCATCCTGACCGCGGTCGTGCGCCGCGCGGTGCTCTTCCAAGCGCTCGGGTTTCTGATCGCCGAGAACGGGATCTATCTCGCCGGGCTGTCGCTGCCCGGCGGTCTGCCTGTGTTCATCGAGCTCGGACTCGTGTTCGATCTGGTGGTGATCGTGTCGGTCGCGGCGGCCTTCGCGGCGAAGATTCACGAGCAGCTGGGTAGTGGCGACAGCTCTCTGCTGGAGGCGCTGCGTGATTGACGTGCTCCTGATCGCCGTGCCGGCCGTGCCGGTCGTCGGAGCGCTGCTGGTGCGACTGCCTCGCACCCCTCCCGGCGCCGATCGCGTGAACCTGATCGGCGCGAGCATCAGCGCCGCGGTGGCGCTCACGGCGAGCGTGCTCGGCATCGTTCATGGTGCGCAGGGGCTGCACGGCTCCTGGTTTGTCCTTGACCGCGCCGGCGCGTGCTTTCTCGCGGTGATCGCGGTGGTCGGGTGGTGCAGCGCGATGGTCTCGCCGACTTACCTCGCCGGTGCGGGTAAGAGCCTGTTCACCGCGCGTCGGGCGCGCGCCTGGTACTACACCGCGTTTTACCTCTTCTGGGCTGCGCTGCTCGCGCTCGCCTTGGTGAAGAACCTCGGGGTGGCGTGGCTGCTGATCGAGGCGACGACTGGGGCCTCGGCGCTGCTGGTCGCCTACAGCGGACGGCGCAACGCGCTGGAGGCCGGCTGGAAGTACCTGGTGCTCACGACCTTCGGGCTTGCCGTCGCGTTGCTGGGCATCCTGATCCTGTTCGCCGGGCTGGCGCCACACGGCGGGACACTCGCGACCCTCGACTGGCAGAGCATCGCGCGGCACGCCCGTGGCCTGCCCCACCAAACGGCGCTGTTCGCGCTGATCCTGATTCTCGTCGGGCTCGCCACGAAGATCGGCTGGGCGCCAGTACACAACTGGCTGCCCGACGCACACAGCGAGGCGCCGCCGCCTGTCAGCGCGCTGCTCTCCGCCGCTCTGCTGCCGACGGTCATGTTGATCGCGTGGCGTGTGGTGCTGACGCTCGGTGTCGCGGTCCCGCATCATCTCGCCGACCATCTGATGCTCGCATTCGGCCTCGCGTCGCTGGCGATCGCGGTCCCCTTCCTGTGGCGGCCGATGGCATGGAAGCGATTGCTCGCATATTCGAGTCTCGAGCACATGGGAATACTCGCGCTCGGGATCGGGTTTGCCTCACCGCTGGCGACGGTTGGCGTGATCATCCACCTCGCCGGGCACGCCCTGGCGAAGTCGCTCGGGTTCTACACGGCGATCCCACTGCTGCGCCACGACCCGGCAAGCGCTCACCGCGCCCCGCGCGGGCTCGCGCGGCTCAGCACGCCGGTCGCCGCCGGCGCCGGGATCAGCCTTGCGACCCTCAGCGGCCTGCCGCCCTCGCCACTGTTCTTCAGCGAGCTGCTGATCCTGCTCGGCGGGATCGTCGCGCACCAGATCGCGGTCGTCTCGATCGCCGCGGTGCTGATGGCGCTCGGGTTCCTCGGCCTCGCACACGCGCTGATCGAGACGCTCGCCGGCGAGAGCCACGGGCATCGCTGGCGCTCCGGGCGCACGGTGCGGCTCACCGGCCGGCTGACCGTCGGACTCACCCTGGGTCTGCTGGCGCTCTCGGTCGGCGCCTACCTGCTCGCCGACTCCCACGCCGGGGCGAGCTTGATGAGAGGCATCGCGTGAGCAGCCGCGAGCGAGCGATCGTCCCGGCACTCACGCCCGCACGGGTAGAGCTGGTCACACCGCCGCAGTGGCGTGCGGCGTGCGAGCGCCAAGCGCAAGCGGGCGGACGTTTCTGTGGGCTGTTCGCAAGCGACGGGGCACAGGGCCTTCAGGTGAACTGCATCTTTACGCGAGCGGGCCTGGAGCACGTGATCAGTGCGCCCGTGCCCTCGGGGGCGATCGACACGCTCATCGACCTGTTCGTCCCAGCCGGCTGGGACGAGCGCGAGGCACACGACTCCTACGGTCTGCGCTTTGACGGGCACGAGCCACTGCGACCACTGCTGGAGCATCCCGCGGCAGCCGAGGCATGGACGGTTCCCGCGAAGGGCCACGACGCCTATCAGGTCGCGGTCGGGCCGATCCACGCCGGCGTGATCGAGTCCGGCCACTTCCGCTTCACCGTCGTGGGCGAGCGCATCCTGCACCTCGACCTGCGCCTGTTCTACAAGCACCGCGGGCTGCAGGTGGCCGCTGAGGGCCGCCCGCTCGCCGAGGGGCTGCGCTACGCCCAGCGTGCCTGTGCCGCGTGTGCCGTGACCAACACCGTGGCCTATGCGCAGGCGTGCGAGTCCGCGCTCGGGTTGGCGCCCGACCGTCACTTGCGGCGTGCTCGCACGCTGCTGCTCGAGCTCGAGCGTCTCTACAACCATCTCAATGACGTCTCCGCTGTCTGCGCTGGTGTCGGGTTCGCGCCCGGGTCAATGGCGTTCGCGGCGTTCAAGGAGCGCGCGCAGCGACTTAACCAGCGCCTCGCCGGCCACCGCTTCCTGTTCGACACTGTGGCACTTGCTGCCAGCACATTGCGGATCGGAGGGGCTGACGCGCGAGCGGCGCGCGAGGAGCTACGGGCCTTGGACGAGGAGCAGCGAGGCATGTGGCGCGAGCTGCGCTTCGCAGCCTCGGTGCAGGATCGACTCGGCGAGGTCGGGACGCTCACCAAGGACGACGCGATCCGTATGGGCACGGTCGGCCCGTCCGCTCGTGCCGCCGGTGTGCGTCACGACACCCGCAGCGAAAGCCCGCGACTCGCCTACGGCGAGTTCGTCCCCGCGGCGCCCGAGCGGGCGAGCGGCGATGTCGCCGCGCGCCTTGACATGCGCGAGGTCGAGCTCGTGCAGAGCTTCGCGATCCTAGACGAGCTGCTGAGCGGCAACTTCGCGCCCGGTGGCGTAAAGAACCTGAACATCGGGGCGGGCGACATCGGCGTGGCGCGCGTGGAGAGCCCGCGCGGGGAGACGGTGTGTGCCGTACAGACCGATGGGCACACGGTCGGCCGGTTGCATCTGCGCACCGGCTCATATGCCAACTGGCCCGCGCTCGCGCACGCGTCCCGCGAAAACCTGCTCCCAGACTTCCCACTGATCAACAAGAGCTTTGAGCTCTGCTACGCCTGCGCGGATCGCTAAAGCGATGTTCGTTCTGCTCAAGCACCTCCAGGCCGTCCGGCGCGAGATCGCGCTGCCAGCCCCCAGCCGGCGAGGATCGCTGGCGCTGCGCCACGTCGACGCCGGCTCGTGCAACGGCTGCGAGCACGAGCTGACCGCGACCGCGAACCCCTACTACGACCTGCAGCGTCACGGGCTGAACCTCGTGGCCTCTCCTCGCCATGCCGACGTGCTGCTAGTCACCGGGCAGATCACGACCCGCATGGTGGAGCCGCTGCACCGCGCCTACGAGGCGATGCCAGAGCCGCGCCTGGTGGCCGCGCTCGGAGACTGCGCGATCGGCTGCGCCGTGCTCGGAGATCCGGCCCAGCTCGCCGGGCCGCTGGAGGAGATCCTGCCGGTCGACCTGCGCATCCCCGGCTGCCCGCCAAACCCGCGGCAGATCGCCGACGCCCTGCTCGGCCTCATGCGCGAGGTAGCCGAGCACCCGACCCCGCGCCGATCTTCAGTTGAGAATCCTGACACCCTGTCGGCCGAGCCAATCGGGCGACACATCGACACCGAAGGAGCCACAAATGCCTGACATCGAGTTCCCCACCAGCGCCGGCACCGCACCCGGCTACCTAGCAGTACCCGCCGCGAAAAGCGGCCCAGCGACAATCGTCCTACAGGAGTGGTGGGGCCTTGACGAGCACATCCGCTCCGTCTGTGACCGCTTCGCCAGCGAGGGGTTCTTCGCGCTCGCCCCCGACCTCTACCGGGGCGAGAGCACCACCCAGCCGAGCGAGGCAGAACAGAAGATGATGGCGCTCTCGATGGACCAGGCCGAGCAGGACATGCGCGGCGCCGTGGAGTTCCTCGCCTCCCAGCCCGGCGTTGAAGGACCCGGCGTTGGAGCGGTCGGCTTCTGCCTGGGCGGCGGTCTTTCCCTGTGGGCGGCAGCCACCTGCCCGCAGATCACCGCCGCCGTCACTTACTACTACGTGATGCCCCACGGCAAGCCGGACTTCTCCAACATCAAAGGTCCCGTCCTCGGGCACTTCGGGACCGCTGATGAGTTCGTCTCACTCAAGGACGCCCAGGCCCTGGAAACGGAGCTGCGTGACGCTGGCGTGGATGTCACCTTCGACAAATACACAGGCGCCGGGCATGCCTTCTTCAACGACACCAACCGCCTGGGCACCTACGACGCGCAAGCCGCGCAGCGCTCATGGGAGCGCACCGTCAGCTTCTTGCGTGCGGCGTTGGGGACACCTGCTCCAGGCGAGCGTCGATAATCCAAAGCGCCGCCACGGCTCGCAAGAGCCTGGTCAGCACGATGAACACTGCTAATATTGTAGCCTTCTAAGACTACATATCAATAAGATCACCCGGTAGCGTCGTCGAGTACTCCATACTCATGACGCAATTACGATTCCGTTCGCCGCCAGTACCATGACCCCACCATCAGCCAAGAAACCTGCCCACATGAGTTCGCGTTCACAAGACAACGCCGCGGCCGAGGCTGTCCAGCGCCGCGCCGTTTACCAGATGAAGGCCGACTTCTTCCGCATCCTCGGACATCCCGTGCGAGTGCGCATCCTGGAGCTTCTCAGAGACGGGGAGCGCAGCGTCGGCGCTCTGCAGAATGAGCTGCAGATGGACTCAAGTGGAACCTCCCAGCACCTCGGGGTGCTGCGCAAGCACGGCATTCTGGAGGGCCGCCGCGACGGTACCAGCGTCTACTACACCGTCCGCGACCCCCGCATCTTCCAGCTCCTGGAAGTCTCCAAGCAGATCCTGACCTCAAGCCTCACCGAGTCTCAAGCGGTCCTCGGCGAGCTCGCCGGCGCCGAGTAGTCTTCCCGGACGAATGGTCGCATCACAGCTCGACTGTAACCGAGCTGCGGCGACTTGACCCGGCGTGCTCGGTGAAGCGAAGATCTACAGATCAATCCAAGTAGTCGTCAACGTATCGAGGCCCGTTAGATGGATGTGATCGATGAGCTGGTGCAGAACAACGCGCGCTTCGCCGCCGGGGGCGCGACTGGGCACGTCGATATCCGTCCGGCGAGGCAGCTCGCCGTTGTGACGTGCATGGACTCGCGCGTGGATGTGTTCGCCGCACTGGGTCTGGCGTTCGGCGACGCGCACATCCTTCGCAACGCCGGCGGAGTCATAACCGATGACGTGATTCGCTCGCTGGCTATCTCCCAGCGCGTGCTGGGCACCCGTCACGTGATGCTCGTCCACCACACGGACTGCGGGATGCAGAAGCTCACCGACGACGGATTCCGTGCATCCCTTCAAGACGCAACCGGCGTAGCGCCGGCGTTTGCGATCGAGTCGTTCACCGACGTCGATGCCGACGTGAGGCAGTCGCTGCTGCGTATCCACCGCTCGTCGTTCTTGCTGGGAGGAGGTACGGCACGCGGATTCGTCTACGACGTAGATACGCGCTTGCTGCGAGAGGTGCGCGGGGATTTGACCGCCAGTGCCTCGTGAGAGCCGACTGATCTCGAGGCGCCTGCTCTGGCGTCCCGCGCCCATCGGGCGCGGGCGACACCTGCCAGCCACGCTTGTCGCGCGGCATCGGCGGGTGCGTGTTCGTCTCCGATTTCCGCGAAGGCACGCTCAGTAATAGACCGCAGGTTTTGCAGGGGCGCTACCGGATGGCGTGGGACCGTGTGGGAGCTAGCGTGTAGCCGACCCCGAAAAGGAGACCCGTGATGTTCAAGAACGTGCTCGTGGGAGTAGACGGCAGACCCAATGGCCGCGACGCCATGGCACTTGCCTCCCAGCTCACAGACCCCGACGGTAAGCTGACGCTCGCCCACGTCCACAGCGGCGATCTGCGCCCATCCCGCGCCATCGCGCCCGGCCTGGTGAGAGAGGAGCGCGAGGACTCCCACAAGCTGCTCGAGCGGGAGCGTGTCGCGGCAAATGTGAAAGCGGATCTGCTCAGCATCGTGTCGATGAGCCCCGGTCGCGGTCTGCACGAACAGGCCGAGGAACAGAACGCCGACCTGATCGTCGTCGGCTCCTGCAGCCACGGCGCCTTCGGCCGTGCGATGCTCGGCGATGACACACGCGCGGCGCTGAACGGCGCTCCCTGCGCGGTCACGATCGCTTCCCGCGGCTACGCTGAGCACCCCACCTCGATCGCCAAGGTCGGTGTCGCGTACAACGCCTCGCCGGAGAGCAAGGCGGCGCTCGCGTTGGCACGGGAGCTTGCAGCCCCGACCGGGGCTGCAGTTCACGCGCTGGAAGTCGTCTCGATCCCGACCTACGCCTACACCGGGCTCATGACCCCCCCGATCGGGGAGAGCATCGAGGTGATGATCCAAGAGGCAAACGGCCGCATGAAAGAGCTGCCCGGCGTCGAGGGTCACGCGGTGTACGGCCTCGCGGGTGAGGAGCTGGCCGCCTTCGGCGATCAGGTTGACATCCTCGTGGTCGGCTCACGCGGCTACGGTCCAGTCAAGCGTTTGGTGCTCGGCAGCACCTCCGACTACCTGCAGCGCCACGCGCGCTGCTCCTTGCTCGTGCTGCCCCGCGCAGCTGCCGGCCCAGCCGAGCACGTTACGGGCCAAGCGTAGAGTCTTCTCTGTGACCGACGACGCAATCGTGACGGACGAGTCTCTGTCGCGTGAGGAACTTCGCCGGCTGGATGCGTATTGGCGAGCGGCGAACTATCTGTCGGTCGGGCAGATCTACCTTCTGGATAACCCGCTGCTGCGTGAGCCACTGAGAATTGAGCACGTAAAGCCGAGGCTGCTCGGCCACTGGGGCACGACCCCCGGCTTGAACTTCGTTTACGCGCACATGAACCGTGTGATCCGCGAGCGTGATGTGAACGCGCTGTATGTCGCGGGCCCTGGCCACGGTGGCCCAGGGATCGTCGCGAACGTGTACCTGGAGGGCACCTACAGCGAGGTCTACCCCCACATCGGACGGGACGAGGAGGGCATTCGCAGGTTGTTTCGCCAGTTCTCCTTCCCCGGCGGCATCCCCAGCCACGTCGCACCGGAGACCCCGGGCTCGATTCATGAGGGCGGCGAGCTCGGCTACTCACTTCTTCACGCCTACGGGGCGGCGTTCGATAATCCCGACCTGCTGATCTGCTGCGTCGTCGGCGACGGCGAGGCGGAGACTGGTCCGCTTGCGGCGAGCTGGCACTCCAACAAGTTCCTCGACCCCGCCCGTGACGGAGCTGTCCTGCCGGTTCTGCACCTCAATGGCTACAAGATCGCCAACCCAACCGTCCTGTCTCGCATACCCTCAGGTGAGCTCCGGTCGCTGCTGGAGGGCTACGGGTACGCGCCGCGGTTCGTCGAGGGAGACGACCCTGAGACGATGCATCAGTTGATGGCCGCCACGCTCGATGAGGTCACGGCGGACATCGCGGAGATCCAACGCTGCGCCCGCGAGGACGGTGAGCAGGAGCGTCCGCGCTGGCCGATGATCGTGCTGCGCACCCCGAAGGGATGGACGGGCCCGAAGATGGTCGATGGGCTACCGGCGGAGGGCTCGTTTCGCTCTCACCAGGTGCCCCTCACCGATCTGGCCTGTAAGCCCGAGCACCTCGCGCAGTTGGAGGAGTGGCTTCGCTCCTACCGGCCCGAAGAGCTGTTCGGCGAGGATGGTGCGCTAGACCCGGAGCTGGCGGCGCTCGCCCCCGAGGGTGAGCGGCGAATGGGCGCAAACCCGCACGGAAATGGCGGCGTGCTGCTGCGCGAGCTCGAGCTGCCTGACTTTCGCGACTACGCGGTCGAGGTGGCGGCACCGACGGCTAGCATCAGCGAGCCGACGCGCGTGCTGGGCGAGTTCCTGCGAGACATAATCCGCCTGAACCCGGAGCGTTTCCGCCTGATGGGGCCGGACGAGACGGCGTCCAACCGGTTGAGCGCCGTGTTCGAGGTCACCGATCGTGTGTGGGAGGCGCAGCGCCTTCCGACTGACGATCACCTCGCGCCCGACGGACGGGTGATGGAGGTTCTCTCGGAGCACCTGTGCCAGGGGTGGCTCGAGGGTTACCTGCTGACCGGCCGTCATGGCTTGTTCAACTGTTACGAGGCGTTTATTCACATCATCGACTCGATGTTCAATCAGCACGCCAAGTGGCTGAAGGTCACCCGCCCCATCCCCTGGCGAGCACCGGTCGCGTCGCTGAACTACCTGCTCTCCTCGCATGTGTGGCGCCAGGATCACAACGGGTTCTCTCACCAGGACCCCGGGTTCATCGACCACGTCGTCAACAAGAAGGCCGAGATCGTGCGTGTGTATCTGCCGCCAGATACCAACTGCCTGCTGTCGGTGGCCGATCACTGCCTGCGCAGCCGCGACTACGTGAACGTGATCGTCGCCGGCAAGCAGCCCTCACTGAACTACCTCTCGATGGAGGAGGCGATCGCGCACTGCACCCGTGGGGTTGGCATCTGGGATTGCTTCTCAAACGAAGGCGAGCAGGAGCCCGACGTGGTGCTGGGTTGCTGTGGCGATGTCCCGACGCTCGAGAGCGTGGCCGCGGCCGCGATCCTGCGCGAGCACCTACCCGAGCTGAAGGTCAGGCTCGTCAACGTAGTCGACCTGATGCGCCTGGAGCCCGCGAGCGAGCACCCCCATGGGCTGCCGGACCCGGAGTTCGACGCGTTGTTTACGACCGAGCGGCCGGTGATCTTCGCCTACCACGGCTACCCCTGGCTGATTCACCGCCTCACTTACCGCCGCGCCAATCACTCAAACATCCATGTCCGTGGCTACAAGGAGGAGGGCACGACCACCACGCCGTTTGACATGGTGATGCTCAACGACCTCGACCGCTTCCACCTCGTGATGGACGTCATCGACCGGGTGCCTGGCCTGGCCGAGCGCGCGGGCCAGCTGCGTCAGGACATGGCCGATGAGCGGCTGCGCCACCGCGCCTACACCCGTGAGCACGGTGAGGACCCGCCCGACGTCACCGACTGGTGCTGGGCCGCTCCAACGGACCCCGGCCCGGAGCAGGACCCGCAGGCATAGGCCCGGGGATGCGAGTCCTGGTCGTCAACGCCGGCTCCAGCAGCCTCAAGCTCACGCTGCTCGCCTGTGCCCGTGAGGGTGACGGCGAGGACACCACGATCGCCGCGCGGGAGCTCGAGGCGCCTCGCGCGCAGGTGGACCCGGATGAGCTGCGCGCGGTGCTCGACTCGCCTCTGCGTGAAGCCGACGCGGTCGGCCACCGGATCGTCCACGGAGGCGAGCGCTTCCGCGAGGCCGTGAGGATCGACGCCGGCGTCGAGACGGCCATGCGCGAGCTCACCGACCTCGCGCCGCTTCACCAGCCGAAGTCCCTCGCCGCGCTCGATGCCGTCACCCGAGCACTACCGAATCTGCCTGCCGTCGCATGCTTTGACACAGCATTCCATGCGACCATCCCCGCCGCCGCCGCGACCTACGCGCTGCCCGCAGAGTGGCGCGAGCGCTGGGGGCTGCGCCGCTACGGCTTTCACGGTCTCTCGCACGCTTGGGTAGCGCGGCGTACACCCGAG
>Ga0209483_1000453_pt1 | contig 36264 bp, 32 predicted proteins | sample NGEPerA_FD_184508 | JGI IMG/M metagenome (GOLD analysis project Ga0209483, IMG submission 184508) | Arctic peat soil microbial communities from the Barrow Environmental Observatory site, Barrow, Alaska, USA - NGEE PermafrostL2-A... | ecosystem: Environmental > Terrestrial > Soil > Wetlands >...
GGGGGTGTGTGCGGCTCGTCAGCAGCGGCGACCGCGTCTTCGTTCACGGCGGTAGCGCCGTGCCGAGTTCACTGCTGAGCGCCCTCCTTGGGCGCAGTCCGGAACTGCACGATGTGGAACTCGTCCACCTCCACCTCAACGGACCGGTGGCGATGGCCTCGGCAGCGGCGGCGCCGAACATCCGCCAGCGCGCCCTGTTCGTCGACGCCAGCACGCGAGATGCGGTGGCGACCGGAGCGGCGACGTACGTGCCCGCGTTTCTCTCCGATGTGCCCCGCCTATTCAGCACCCGCCAGCTGCCGCTGGACGTGGCGCTGCTCCATGTCTCTCCTCGCGACGCGCACGGGTTCTGCTCACTCGGCGTGTCGGTCGACTGCGCGCTGGCGGCAGCGCGGGCGGCGCGGCTGCGCATCGCCCAGGTCAACCCTCGCATGCCTCGGACCCACGGCGATTCCTTCCTTCACATTGACAACTTCGACGCCGTCGTCGAGGTGGATGAGCCCCTCCCCGAAGGTCCCTCGCCGGCAATGTCGGAGGACCATCGTGCTGTTGGCCGGAACATCGCCGAGCTGATCGACGATGGGGCCACGCTCCAGTTGGGCATCGGCGCCATCCCCAGCGCCGTTCTTGCGATGCTCAGCAGCCATCGCGATCTCGGCATTCACAGCGAGGTTGTGTCGGACGGGGTGCTTGACCTGATCACGGCTGGCGTGATCAACGGCAGCCGTAAGACGATCAACCGAGGCAAACTCGTCGTCGCGTTCCTCAACGGCAGCCGTCGGCTGTACGACTTCGCCGACGACAACCCAATGCTCGAGATGCGCACGGTCGACTACACCAACGACACCCGAGTGATCCTCCGCCTCGACAACATGGTGGCGATCAATTCGGCCTTGGAGATTGACCTGACGGGACAGGTCTGCGCGGAGTCGCTGGGCACCCGGATGTACAGCGGGGTGGGCGGTCAGATGGACTTCCTGCGCGGAGCGGCCCTCTCCCAGGGAGGTCACCCGGTGATCGCCCTGCTGTCGACCGCGCATGGTGGGAAGCGGTCGCGCATCGTCCCGACCCTGGCGGACGGCGCGGCCGTGACCACGACCCGTGCCCACGTGCATTGGGTGGTGACCGAGCACGGCCGCGTCAATCTTCACGGGTTGGACCTGGCCCAGCGCGCCCGCGCCCTCATCGGCCTCGCTGCTCCAGGGTTTCGCGATGAGCTCTCGGCGGCGGCGCTTCGTCGCGGTCTTCTCCGATCCGAATGACCCGGCTCCACGCACGCGAGCGCAGAGACGCGACGGGGCGCGCCCAGGAGGTCGTTGGTCCCCGGCGGATCGGGAGCTTTGGGTCTGTCCGCCCTCTCCGCCCCGGGGTCACGATGGGTGGCATCAGTCCACCCGGGAGATTCTCGATGACCGTCCACTCCGCCGCCAAGGGAACGTCCGTTCATCGCCATCGTCTCCGACGATCGCGACCTGGCCCTGTCCCGCGAACTGCATATCAGCTGAGTCCTGAGGAAGACGAGAGATGTTCACCAAGATCCTGGTTGCCTACGACCGTTCCACCCATGCGCGGGCTGCCCTGGTTCACGCCATCGACATCGCGCGCACCCAGCAAGCGTCGCTCACCGTCCTGACCAGCTACTCGACGGTGCTGGCGTGGCCCGCTGCGACCATGCCGGGTCTCACCCAGACCATCTACGACGAGCTGATGGAGTCGGCACGCGCTGAGGGACAAGCGGCCATTGACGAAGCCCTCAAGCAGCTTCCCGATGGGATGACTGCGGCCACCAGGCTGGTTGACGCTCCGGCCGCCGAGGCGATCCTTAACGAGGCCGGGGTGGCCGGTTACGACCTCATCGCCCTCGGCTCTCGTGGCCGCGGCGACGTCGGATCGATGCTCCTGGGCAGCGTCAGCCATCGCGTCCTGCACCGCAGCCACCTCCCAGTGCTGGTGGTGACCGCCTCCGCGGAGGCCCAGCCCAGCCCCGCATAGGCGTTTCGTGCGGCTTTTCGAGAGGGGCTACAGTGCCGGCATGCACCACAGCCCCGAGGTACGGCGCCTCCTCCAGGCGGTGGCGGCGATGTCGTCCAACTTGAGCCTACCGGCGGTGCTGCGTCGCATCGTCGCGAGTGGGTGTGAGCTCGCCGACGCCCAATACGGCGCCCTCGGGGTTCTGGGTCCCGCGACGGAGGCGGATCTCCGACTTGTTGAGTTCCTCACCGAGGGCGCCGATGACCAGGCCATTGCGCGCATCGGCCATTACCCGGTCGGCCGGGGCATTCTCGGCGTGCTGATCCGCGACCCGCGACCGCTGCGGCTGCACGATCTCGCCGACCACCCGCAGAGCTACGGGTTTCCAGTGGGTCACCCGCGGATGCATTCCTTCCTCGGGGTGCCCATTCGGGTCCAGGACAGGGTCTTCGGCAACCTCTACCTCACCGAGAAGCGTGGTGGTGGCGACTTCACCGCCGACGATGAGGACGTGGTGGCGGCGCTGGCGGCAGCGGCCGGGGTGGCGATCGACAACGCCCGCCTCCACCAGCGGGTGGGCGAGCTCGCAGTTCTCGAGGATCGCGAGCGCATCGCCCGCGACCTCCACGACTCGGTGATCCAGCGCCTCTTCGCGACCGGCTTAGGACTGCAGGCGGTGACGTACATCACCGAAAAGCGCGAGGTCGCCGACCGGATTCAGCAGGCGGTCGACGAACTCGACACGACCATCCGCAACATTCGCGGGGTCATCTTCTCGCTCCATGCCCACGAGCAGGACGCGCGGAGCTCACGGGTGCAGGTGCTCACCCTGATCACCGACATGACCTCTCCGCTCGGCTTCGAGCCGCGCGTTCATTTTGAGGGCCCAGTCGACTCGATTCTCGATGAGGTGCTCACCGATGACCTGCTCGCGGCGTTGCGCGAACTGCTCAGCAATGTCGCCCACCACGCTGCCGCCACGCGCGTCGACGTCTTCGTGCTCGCCGGGGAGGAGCTCATCCTGCGGGTTGAGGACGACGGCCGTGGACCCGGCCCGGGGCGCGAGGGGGGATACGGCCTGGAGAACCTCGAGGCTCGCGCCCGTGCTCACGGCGGCAGCTTCAGACTGGTGGCGCGGGAGGGGAAGGGCAGCCAGGCCGAGTGGCGCGTGCCCCGCGCGCGGTGAGGAAGGCGTCGCCGACTTAGCCGGAATCACCCGTAGGCCTCACGGGGTGAGCGACCCGCGCGCACCGCCACCCGTTCTGAAAGATGGCAGCCGCTCCGACTGAGCGCGACGTGTGTAGGCGGTATGGGGGAACGGCAGCCGAGCAACCGACCGTTCCCACCTGTCGCGAAAGCCGACTTAAGTCTCGCCAACCTGGGCCGAACGACCCTAGCAACCGTCGTGGCTAGGTGCGACCGTTCATTCTACGGGGCGATCACTCCGGTCGCCGAGCGCGATCACAAGAAGGAGCTGTGTGCGGATGAGTGCGAAGATCACGGTCCATCATCTGGGCGCGGACCGGTTCGCGATTGATATTCGTGGCCATCGGCTTGTGGTCGACCAGCCCAGCGACTCGGCGCACCATGAGGCGGGCCCCACCCCGACTGAGCTCTTCGTGGCAGCCTTGGCCGGCTGCGCTGCGCACTACGCCCACAGGGTTCTGATTCGCGACGATCCGGACGCGACAGTCAAGGTGACGTGTTGGTACCGGATGAGCACTGGTGCGCCCAATCGTGTCGAGCTGGTGGAGTTGGAGGCGTCTCTTCCGCCAGGGCTCTCCGCTCAACGGCGAGCCAGCGTGGAGCGGGCGATGCAGCACTGCACCGTTCACGAGTCGCTGACACGGCCGCCACACATCGTCATCAGCATCGCGCCGGAGACCAAACTGGTGATGGCGATGGCTCCGACGAACTCTGACGCGGCGGCCATCCTGGAGTACGCTGGCCGAACAGGGAAGGTGGGACCGGAGAGATGACTGAACCAACCCAGACTGTGGTTGAGGACATGTCGCGCTCGGACGCGCTCGACCGGCTGCAACGGCACGGCTTTGTTGGGCGCGTTGCATTCATCGTCGCCGGACGCCCGATGATCATGCCGGTCAATTACCTCGCCGACGGCGATGCGCTCGTCTTCTGCACTGGCGAGGGCACCAAGCTCAGCAGCCTTCGCGGCAGCGCAGCCGTCGCCTTTGAGGTCGACGACAGCCGCCCGCTGGACCACAGCGGGTGGAGCGTCGTCGTCGAGGGCACGGCGTCCGAGATCACCGATCCTGAGGAGCTGAAGCGGCTCCGCCGCGGCCCGCTCAAGTCATGGGCCGTTCGGCCCACGGCGCACTGGATCAGGGTCACCTACGAGCACGTCTCTGGACGTCGCATCCCGGCGCACTGACGTGCCGAGATCGCAGCATGTCTTGACGACACCATCGGCGTGAGGCGGACGTTGCCGACGCATCCTGTCGCCCCGGTGGCTTCCGCCGCGGCCGACCAGGTCAGCTCGGATGATCTGCCCACGGGCAGTGGCGTTGGGCAGAATGCGTCGTTCGCCGTCGTCCTGGCCGAGGATCACCGGATCGTCCGCGAAGGCACCCGGCAGTTGCTCGAGCAGGACCCCTCCATTCGCGTCGTCGGCGAGGCGAGCACTGGCGAAGAGGCAGTCCGGCTCGCCTTGGACCTGAAGCCCTCGGTGATGCTGGTCGACATTCAGCTCAATGGGATGAACGGAATCGACGTGATCCGCGCCGTGGGTCGAATCGCGCCCCAGGTCCGCTGCGTTGTTCTCTCGGCGTATGACGATTACGTCTACATCACAGAGGCGTTCGAGGCCGGGGCGTGCGGCTACCTCCTCAAGACGGTCAGCGCTGCGGAGCTGGTTGGTGCCGTCTCCGCTGCGGCCGCCGGTGCCACCGTGACCGACGAGAGGATCTCAAAGCGGCTCATGGAGCGCTGGCGGAGCAAGCGTCCCCTCGTAGGGCGGCTCACGCCTCGAGAGACTGACGTCCTTCGGCTGCTGGTCAAGGGATCGTCGAACAAAGAGATCGCGCATGCACTCGGCGTGGGGCTGCGAACGGTCGAGGGCTACGTATCCAATATCTTTGCCAAGTGTGGCGTCCGATCCCGCACCGAGGCGGTCCTCTTCGCCCTCAGCCACAATCTGGCGACTGTCCCCGCCGCCGAGGCCGATGAGTAGGTGGGTCGGGCTGACACCCCCGGCTCCGTCGGCTCACGGCTGGTTGCCCACTACCCGGAGCGTGCTGCGCGAGGCGCTCCACCCTCCGCTGCGCGAGGCCTCCTTCTGGGCAGTGCAGGTCGCTGTGGTCACTCTGGCTGGGCTCCATTTCTACCTGGATTCCGCCGGCATACTGGAATCCACCGCCTTTCCGACGGGCAGCCCAGTGGGACTGCTGCTCCTCCCGGTGCTCTACGCGGCCCTGCGCCATGGGCTGGCCGGCTCGGCTGCGACCGCCCTCTGGGCGACCCTGTTGTGGCTTCCCGATCTGTACCTTCCCAATGCGCTGGGCCACCCCGCAGACGATCTGATCGACCTCGCCATCGTCGACGGGGTCGCGGTCTTCGTTGGTGTGCACATCGAGCGCGCAATGATCCAGCGACGCCGCGTCGAGGCTGCTGAGGGAGAGCGGCGCGAGGTCGAGCTCCGGTATCAGGAGTTGTTTCAGACCAACTTCTTTCCGATCGTGATTGCCGACGCACATGGCGTGATCACCGAGGCGAATCCCGCGGCCGCCGCCGCGTTCGGAGATCGCATCACCGGCAGAACCACAGACATGGCTCTCGGCGTCGCCCACGACGGTGTGGGCCGCCAGACCGAGGCTTCCATCGAGTCCGTTGACACGGGCGACGGTGTCGTGGGCACCTATCGCATGCGCGTCGCGCGTGTGCGTCCTGGCGGTACAGACGGCGGCGACTATCGACAGCTGGTGTTTCAGGATCTGACGGAGGAGTACCGCGAACGGGCTGCGGTGCGCTTGTACGCCGCCCGACTGCTGGCGGCGCAAGAAGAGGAGCGCCAGCACATCGCCCACGAGATCCACGATGACCCACTCCAGCGGCTGATTCACCTCGCCCGCCGCATGGACAGGCTGGTCGTGCAGGGAGGGCCGGGTCCCACTTCTACAGCGCTGCTGGAGACCCGTTTCGAGCTGCTCGAGATCATTGGACGACTGCGTGATGTGGCTCGGGGGCTTCGACCGCCCGGGCTGGACCAACTTGGCTTGGTCGCCGCCGTCCGCGGCCTGCTCGCGGACGTCGAGGACGCCCACGCTGTTCGTCTGGATTTCGAGGTGACCGGCACCCCGGTACGGCTCACAGCCGACGTCGAGCTGGGTGCCTTCCGAATCATCCAGGAGGCGGTCAGCAACGTCACCCGTCATGCGTCCGCGCATGCAGCTCGAGTCGGCCTCCACTATGACGAGGACGCCCTGCGGATTCGTGTGGCCGACGACGGCATCGGTTTCGATGCACGACCGGGGACTGGCGCTGGGGGGGCGCAGCTTGGCTTGGTGGGCATGCGGGAGCGCGCCAGCCTCCTCGGAGGACGCCTGGTGGTCTCTTCGACACCGGGCCGAGGGACGGTGATCGAGGCCCGGCTGCCGGCATCGCCGCCTCCGATGTCGGTTGCCGGCTGAGGCCACCCGCGGCCAGCGGGAAATACGGGGTTGTCGCCCCCGTGGATGTTCGCTGGCGAAGCCGCGGCGCCACGCGCATCCTCTAGGTATGGAACGCGACATCGTCATCCTCGACCCCGTGAGCCGTGGCATTATCGGCGGCTGCGGTGGACCATCCGCGGATGGCGCTTGCCCGCGGGTTGCCATCGGCGGGATCATCCCGTGTGCCGGTTACGCGCTCGTCCCCGCTGGAGCGCGAGATGCCCGGCCTTACACGGTCTCGTCTCAGATGACGATGTGCCCACGGACCGTCGCCGAGGCGCTCGCCGTGGCCTCGGACTCGGCTCTCATAGCCGCGTGATCACCGCCTGAACGCGGGAGGTGCCTGCCCGGTGCCTCCTCGAGTCAAGGCGTCGTCGGTGGTGGCTGACGCGTCCTGAGCTGTAGTGGGACGTCGTAGATCCACTGCGTCGTCTCCACCTGTGCCGTGATGCTCCAGCTGCCGCCGAGCGAGAGATTGGCCCCATCCGCGGAAAAAGTGCCCTTCCCGAGCGACGTCAACGGGAGCGCCGATGTGCCAATGGACTCGCGACCGTTGAAAAGGAATCCGAGCGTGACGGTTGCATCATTGATCGGGCTTCCGGTCGCGTAGTCGGTCAGGGTGAGGGTGAAGTGATTGAAACCAACATTCCCAGGGGAGACCTCAAGGTGAACCTTGAGGGTGTTGCCGTCAGTTCCGGTGGTAACTATGGGAGCAGGACCGGCGAACGCGATGGCTGTGGCGCTGGGGGGAGCGACGTTGACGAGCGCTGAGGAGAGGACAAGAGCGACGACCCCGACGACAACTTGCATACTTCCGACACGTCGGAACCCGTTTGGCGGCGAGGTTGCGCGCATGGCGTTGAGGCGGTTGAGGACACCGAGCATCGCAAGAATCAGAATCAGCGCCACCTTGGCAAGGACAAGGGCGCCATAGAGAGTGGTCACCAGTCCCTGCCACGATCCAATGGCAGCAACGGACCGCAGCACCCCGGTGGCAGCGACCACGAGAAGACAGCCAACGGCGACAATCGCGAATCGCTCCAGAAGTCGCGAGCGCAGCTGACCCGGCACCGCAGAGATGACGAGAAGTAGCGCGGTCAGACCACCGATCCAAGCCCCCGCAGCAAGAATGTGTACCCATTGCAACGCGACGCTCACCACGGGATTGGATTCCGTACTCGCGTGATTCGCTGCGGCATCGGCGAGCGTCGATAGGGCAGCACCGAGTCCGGCGACGGCGATCGTCCATCGCTGCAATCGGGAGGCAACCCGCGGCGCGATCAGCAAGGCGCCGGCGCCCACAAGGGCCGGTACCAGACGCGTGGCGAATGAGCCCAAGAGCGAGGTGTGGAAGAGTTGATCCCAACCCGCTCCCGCAGACCGAAGCTGAGAATCAGTGATGCCGATCACACCAATGATCGCCGCTACCCACGCGCCGGTCAGTATCGACCGCAGCCGACCCCAGAACTGCGGGCCTACAGAGATGGCAACAGCGGTGCCACCAAGAAGGAAGATGATGGCAATGTAGTACACGGCGCGCACCGTTACTCCAAACGCCGTGACCGCCGATGTGGCCGCTGCCTCCTGCGTCGAGAAGCGCGATGGCGGCAATACCTGGACGCCGAAGGTGAAGCTCCCGGTGATCCGGTGACCATCATCCGATGCCACAGTCCGCCACGACACCGTGTACACGCCCTTGCCGACGTTGGCCACACCAACCGAGAGGACACGCGGGTCGGTGGGGCTCGCAGCCGCGTGCCCCACTTCGTGGTGTCGCCCAGCGGTATCGAGGACGTGGATATACGAGAGGGCTGGTTCGGGTGCCTCATTGAAGGTCATCGTGACGACGCGCGGGGACTGCTTCAGGATGGCGCCAGGGAGAGGATCTGACGCCACCGGCAAGGCATGCGCGGAAACGGGTATGGCCGTCGCCAGAGCGATCAGCACCGCTACTCCGGCCAAAAGCGTCCAACGCAGAAACCGATCCATGGTCATGCGGGCAATCAGAACCCCCGTTCGCACGTGTTCGTTGGGCGGTTAGTGGTGCGGACCGCAGACCGGTCGGGGCAGGAAAGGGTCGGAAGGCTCTCTCCCCGGCCGCTCCCGTGAAAAGACGGGATTCATATTACGGTTAGCTCGCCGCCCATATACCCTTGCACCGACATGGCGCCGCTCCAACCGGCAGGACCAGTACCGCAGGGATCCTGGCAGTGCCATTCGAATGTTCCAGCCGCTCCCGTGTGGAATGTGAACGTGGTACGGCTGGATGCCAAGAGGGGAACATTGAGGTGGAGGGAGGGGATCGTGAAGGTATGCGACACGATTGCTGGATCAACCGCCGCAAGGGTCTGTGCCGGCGCCGTGGCTGGCCCGTTGGGATTGGCGCGGTTCACTATCACGGAGGTGAACTTGCCTTGGATACCCGCCGCAATGGCGAACTTGGTGTAAGCCCCGGTCAAAGGCGTCACGTCGTCAAAGTTCATGATCGTGACAATCACGTCGCTGTTGGCTGGAACCGTCACGGCGGATGGCAGAACAGCGGGTCCGACATCCGTCTTGAGCATGTCCGGGGTGGCCACAGTGAGGTAAATATGCGGGACGGTCGTCTGCACCTGGACGGCGACCGCACCCACGGAGGCCACGACGGCTCCTCGGCCAACGCTCCAGCCAATAATCCCGACCACCACAAAGATGATCGCGGCCACGATCGCGGTCAGCCCGGCGACTGCACTTTTCACGGGAATGCCTCCTTGATGTGAATGGGAACGCTGCTCCCAGATCGGCTCAGGCCGATGTTGCGCGTTCGAGGTTGGCCGCGGTGCGATGGAGGAAGCTGCGGATGCATGCCTCAGCGATCCGGTGCAGAACCAGCCGGTCCACGGCTCGCCCCACCGCGCCCAAGGGCGGTTCGTAGCGTCCCATCAGCGTCAGCATGACCTGGTCAGGGCCCATCGGCATGAGCTCGAGGTCGGCGTCGAGAGTGGGGAAGAGGCGCTGGGCACCGGTCGCCCACCAGTTCAGCCGCACGACGGAGCCCTCGCCGCGCGCGTAGGCTGCACCGAGCTCGACCTGCACGCGCTTGCCGACCGTCACCTCGCCACCCGTCGCGGTGACGGTGAGAAACAGGCGTTCTCCGTCCGCGTATGCGTCGGTGGCGCCGTCGGTGAGCCAGCCCGACGCTGGCTCAAGCAGGCGATCGCGCACGGCCGCGTAGGGCGCCTTGACCTGAACGAAGTCCTGGATGAGCATCGAATCAGCATCGCGGACCTGCCTCGGTGTCGAAATGGGCGAAGGGCACGAAGTTGTGGGTCCTTTGGCACGTGTCACGGGGTGCGCCGGGGTAGCGTGGCCGCGCCGCCCAGGAGCGCGATCAGGATGCAGCCGAAGACGATGCCCATGTCACGGACCAGCTCCGCGCTCACCTGGGTCGAGGACGTGACCAGTTTGATCGCGTCCACGGCGTATGACAGGGGCATGATGTCCGAGAGTCCGGACAGCACCCCGATCATGTGGTCGCGCGGCTCGAACAGACCGCAGAGCAGTACCTGTGGGAAGGCAAACAGCGGCATGAACTGCACGGCCTGGAACTCGGTGCGGGCGAAGGCGCTGACGAGGAGGCCGAGTGCCATGCCGAGCAGGGCATCAAGCACGGCGATGAGCACCAGCAGCGCTGCCGACCCCTGAACGCTGAGCCCCAGCCACGTGATGCAGACGGTGGTGGCCACGCCGACCTCGATGACGCCGAAGAGCCCAAACGCCAGGGCGTAGCCGGCGAGGAGATCGATCTTCCCGATCGGCAGCGTCATCAACCGCTCCAGCGTGCCGGTCGTGCGCTCACGAAGCGTCGCCACCGACGTGACGACGAACATGATGTTGAACGGGAAGATGCAGAGCAGGCTCGGGATGACGGCATCGAATGCCCGCTGGGAATTGAGCACGTACCGAAACAGGATGATCAGCATCGTCGGCAGCAGGACCATCAGCGCCACGGTTCGCGGGTCGCGGCGCAACTGGTTGGCGACCCGCCGGGCGGTTGCCAGCGTCAGCCGCGGGCTCACGATCTGCTCCGCTCTGCGTCCCGAATCACCCGCAGGAACGCCTCGTCGAGGTTCGTAGTGCCCGCGTTCTCGCGCAGGTCGTCGGGCGTGCCGCGCATGAGGATACGACCGTCACGCATCAGCAGCAAGGTCTCGCAGCGAGCGGCCTCGTCCATGACGTGGCTGGTGATCAGCAGCGTCACCCGCCGATCCACGCGGAGACTGTGGAAGAGATCCCACAACTCCTCGCGCGTCACGGGGTCGAGGCCGACCGTCGGCTCGTCAAGCACGAGCAGCTCGGGTGTGCCCAGCAGTGCGACGGCGAGGCTGGCTCGAGTGAGCTGGCCACCCGAGAGCTGCGATGCCAGTGCCTCGGAATGGGGCTCGAGCGAGACCTCCGTGATGACGCGGTCGACATCCGACGGTGGTGCGCCGAGCACGGCCGCGAAGTAGCGCAGGTTCTCGGTGACCGTGAGGTCGTCGTAGATCGCAGGGAACTGCGTGGAGTAACCGACGCGGCGACGCAGCGCCGCGCTGCCGGCTGGGACCCCGAGCACGGTCAGCGTGCCGCCCTTCACCACCTGCACCCCGACAATGGCGCGCATCAGGGTCGACTTCCCGCAGCCGCTCGGACCGATGAATCCCGCGACCGTGCCGGTGGGAATCGCGAAGTTCAGTCCGTGCAGCACCTCGCGCCCCCCTCGGACCACGCGCAGGGCGGAGACGGCGACGGCCGTCGCACCGGCTGGAGCTCCCGGCATGTCAGGCGACTATCGGCCTTGCGTCGTCGTCCATCCGGTCACGGCGTTGCTCAGCAAGCGCGACCGGATGATGAAGTGCTCGTCCTCGCTTGCAGGCAGGGAGAAGCCCTCGGGCGCTCCCGCTCCCACGTCGAGGATGAGCTGTGTGTGCCGCCACACCTCGTACTGGCGGGCATCGATGTAGAAGGGACAGCCGCCGACCCTGCCCAGCAGGACGTCCTGGTCGCTGACAACGAGCTCGCCTTTGTCGAAGCACATCGGGAGGCTGCCATCGCAGCAGCCTCCCGACTGGAAGAACATGATCGGCCCGCGCTCGGCAACGAGCCGATCGATGCAGCCCAGCGCCGCCGGCGTGGCGACCACACGCGCGACCGGTGCGGTCGTGGCGGTGTGCTCGCTCACGTCGGCAGCCTCCCTCTTCTAGAAGAACCCGAGGGCCTTCGGGCTGTAGCTGACCAGCAGGTTCTTGGTCTGGGAGTAGTGCTCGAGCATCATCTGGTGATTCTCGCGACCGACACCCGAGATCTTGTACCCGCCGAACGCTGCACCTGCGGGGTACAGGTGGTAGCAGTTGGTCCACACGCGACCAGCCTTGAGGGCACGACCCATCCGGTAGGCACGGCTGCCGTCCCGAGTCCAGACGCCGGCGCCAAGACCGTAGAGGCTGTCATTGGCGATCTCGACAGCTTCGGCCTCGTCCTTGAAGGTCGTGACCGCGAGTACCGGCCCGAAGATCTCCTCCTGGAAGACGCGCATCTTGTTGTGGCCCTTGAGAACCGTCGGCTCGTAGTAGTAGCCGTCGGCGAACTCCCCGTCGATCGGCGTGCGCTTGCCGCCGATCAGGCACTCGGCGCCTTCCTGGAGGCCAATGTCCACGTACGAGCTGATCTTCTCGAGCTGCTGTATGGAGACCTGTGGGCCGAGCATTGTGGTGGGATCAAGCGGGTTGCCCTGCTTGATGAGACGGATGCGCTCGAGACAGCGCGCCATGAACTTGTCGTAGATCGACTCCTGGATGAGCGCGCGCGATGGGCAGGTGCAGACCTCACCCTTGTTGAAGGCATAGAGCACGAGCCCTTCGATCGCCTTGTCGAGGAAGTCGTCGTCGGCTGCCATCACGTCAGCGAAGAAGATGTTCGGCGACTTTCCACCGAGCTCAACAGTGGAGGGAATGAGGTTCTGCGCCGCGTACTGCATGATCAGTCGCCCGGTGGTTGTCTCACCCGTGAAGCCGATCTTGGCGATCCGCGGACTGGATGCAAGGGCCTTGCCGATCTCACCACCGGGTCCCGTGACGATGTTGATCACGCCGGGCGGGACGACGTCGGCGATGACCTCGGCCAGCTTGAGGATCGACCACGGCGTCGGCGACGCCGGCTTCAGAACCGTGCAGTTGCCGGCCGCCAGGGCGGGTGCGATCTTCCAGGCAGCCATCAGCAGCGGGAAGTTGAACGGAATGATCTGCCCAACCACGCCGAGCGGCTCGTGGAAGTGGTAGGCCACGGTGTCCTTGTCGATCTCTGTGGTGCGTCCTTCAAGCGACCGGGTGGCACCGGCGAAGTAGCGGAAGTGGTCGATTGCCAAAGGTAGGTCGGCTCCCAGCGTCTCGCGTACCGGCTTGCCGTTCTCCCAGCTCTCCGCCACGGCGAGCATCTCGAGGTTGGCCTCGAGTGCGTCGGCGATGCGGTTGAGCACCGCGGCACGGTCGGCAAGGGATGTCTCTCCCCAGGCAACCTTGGCGGCGTGCGCTGCGTCGAGTGCCAGTTCGACGTCCGCGGCTGTCGACTTGGCGACCTCGCAGAATGGCTTCCCGGTAACCGGGCTGACGTTGGTCATGTACTGCCCGGACACGGGCGCCACCCAGCGTCCGCCGATGAAGTTGTCATAGCGCGGCTTGAGGGACACGAGGCTCCCGGGTTGCCCCGGCGCTGCGTATGTTGTCGGCCCTTTGACCGGCGCCGTTTCAACCGGTGTTGGTTCCAAAGTGAGCGTCATGGTCTTCCTCCTGCGTGGGTGAATCCAAGCTGCCGGAGGCGGCGATGCCGATCGGCTCCTCGCGCAACTCTCAGATCACGGTAGGGTGGCGGGCGCCGAGCCGACAGGGGCAGAGGTCACTGGAAGAGGGGACCATGGACCCGTGCAAAGTCGGGTACCCCACGCGCCACTCGAGCCGGCAGGGTCAGACGGCGACGAGCGCCTTGATCGCCGCTGTGATATCGCTGAGGCCACGCTTGGCGTCAGCGAACAGCATGCCCGTCTTCGGGTTGGTGTAGAGCTCGTTGTCGATACCGGCGTATCCGTAACCCATGGATCGCTTGATCACGATGATGTTCTTGGCCTTGTCCACGTCGAGGATGGGCATGCCCGAGACCGGCGTGTTGGGCCTCCGCGCGGCGGGGTTGGTCACGTCGTTGGCTCCGACGACCAGAGCCACGTCCGCGTTGGGAAAGTCCGGGTTGATCTCGTCCATTTCCTTGAGCAGCGTGTAGGGAACATTGGCCTCAGCCAGCAGGACGTTCATATGACCCGGCATGCGCCCGGCGACCGGGTGAATCGCGAACCAAACGGTGGCGCCGCGAGACTCGAGCAGGGCCGCGAGCTCGCGCACCTCATACTGCGCCTGCGCCGCAGCCAGTCCATAGCCGGGGACAATGATCACCCGACTGGCGTAGGTGAGCTGAATGGCTGCATCCTCCACCGAGAGTCGCCGGACATCGGCGCCGGTTCCCGGCAGGGCAGCAACGGCCGCGTCCCCGGTTCCGAAGCCACCAGAGATGATGTTGGGGATCGAGCGATTCATGGCGTCGGCCATCAGCTTGGTAAGGATGCCGCCGGATGCTCCGACCAGCGCGCCCGCGATGATCAGGGCGGAGCTGTCGATGACGAAGCCCGCCATAGCCACGGCGATGCCGGTGAAGGCGTTGAGCAGAGAGATCACGACCGGCATGTCGGCGCCGCCGATGGGCAGGACCATGGTGACCCCGAAGACCAGGGCAGCCCCGGTGACGACGATCAGCAGCGCGATGCTGTCGGCCCCTGTCAGCAGGTAGGCGCTACCACCGACGGCCACAACTGCGAGCACCGCCGTGAGGACCCGCGCGCCGGGAAAGACGAGGGGTTGCCCGCTGATCCATCCCTGCAGCTTGCCGGCGGCGATCAGTGACCCGGAGAAGGTGACGCCACCGATGATGACGTCGAGAATGGTTGCCACCATCACGCGTGTCGGGATCGAGGAGTTCTCGAGCCCGCTGAGGCGTACGAAGCCGGCGAGGGCGACGAGGGCCGCCGCACCACCACCCACGGCGTTGAAGAGGGAGACCAGCTGTGGTATCGCGGTCATCTTCACCCGCTGCGCCGTGCGCAGGCCGGCGCCAGCTCCGACGACTGCGCCAGCACCCAGGACCGCCCAGCCCGTGCCCGTGATGGCGCCATCGTTGATGACCTTGAGCAGGGTAGCGGCGACGGCGAGGATCATCCCAGCCGCTGAGAGTTGGTTTCCGCGGCGAGCGGTAGCAGGTGAGTTCATGCGGTGAAGGCCCACAACGAAGGCGACGGCTGCGGCGAGGTACGCAAGGGCGACCGCCGTGGTGATCGCGTCCATGAGGTCTCAGGTGGCCTTCCGCGCGTCGTCAGCCTTTGCCGGCACCGGCTTCTGGCGGAACATCTGAAGCATCCGGTCCGTGACCATGAACCCGCCGACCACATTCATGGCCGCGAAGGCGGATGCCAGGAACGCGAGCACGTAGCCCGCCGCGTTGGCGGCCTCGGCGGCCGTCACCATGGCGCCGACGAATACGATGCCGTGGATCGCGTTTGACGCCGACATCAGGGGCGTGTGGAGGGTTGAGGGTACCTTGCTGATGACCTCGAAGCCGACCAGCAGTGCAAGGACGAAGATGCTGATATCGCTGAGCAATCCCGCGCTCACCGAGCACCCACCAGCACCGGGGCGGGGGTGACAGTCTCGCGCACGACAGGATGCACCACCTCACCATCATGGGTGATGACGACGCCGGCCTGGATCTCGTCGGCGAGGTCGATCAGCAGGGCAGCGTCGTGGACGATGTGCAGCAGCAGGGCGGCGACGTTGTGCGAGAACGCCACGGACGCCGCCGTGGGCATCTGGGCCGGCAGGTTGTCGGCGCCGATGACGGTGACCCCGTTCTCGGTGACGATCGTCTCACCCGGGACCGAGCCTTCGACGTTGCCGCCGAGCGTGCTCGCCCCGAGGTCCACCAGCACCGACCCGGCGCGCATCGTGGCCAGCGCCGCGGCGGTGACAAGCAGCGGCGGGCGCCGCCCGGGAACCTGCGCGGTGGTGATGACGACGTCGAAGCGGGCGACGTGGGCGTTGAGCTCCTCCTGCTGAACCGTCTGCTCCTCGGATGTGAGGGCACGTGCGTAGCCACCCTGACCGGCGGCCGCGCCGACGGCGTCGAGCTCCAGGTAGCGGGCGCTAACCGATTCGATCTCGGCGCGCGTCTCGGCCCGCACGTCGTAGCCGGTGACCACGGCGCCCAGCCGATGAGCGGTGCCCATCGCCTGCAGCCCCGCGACGCCCGCGCCGATCACAAGGACATCTGCGGGCTTGGACGTGCCGGCGGCGGTGATCAGCATCGGGAAGAACCGCCCGAACGCATTGGCTGCGACGAGAGCGGCCTTGTATCCCGCCACATTGGCCTGGGACGACAGGGCATCCATCGACTGCGCGCGACTGATGGTGCGCGTTAGGCCGTCCAGGCTGATCATGGTCACGTTTTGGTCAGCGAGCTGTTGCGCGAGCTGGGGCGCGGCGAGCGGCCTGAACATACCGATGGTCGTCTGCCCGGCTCGCAAGCGGCGAGCGCGCTCCGCGGAGAACGTGCCGACGGTGAGGATCACGTCTGCCCGGGCCATGGCCTCGTCAAGTGGGACCACGCTTGCGCCGGCACCGACGTAATCGGAATCGCTGAACCCGGCCGCGATCCCCGCACCCGCCTGGACCAAGACATCGAGCCCGGCTTGCTGGAGTCGGGCGACGGTGTCAGGGGTCAGGGCCACGCGACGCTCGCCCGGCGCCGTCTCCTTGATGGCCGCGACCGTCAGTCGCGTCGCGGGCGCTGCGCCACGCTGGGGGATTTCACTCACAACCTTCTCCTGTTCGGTGACCGCACTGCCCGCTACCTTCGCGCTTCCCCGCGGTTTCGGACACGGCCAAAGGTCCACACTTAGCCGGGCCACCTGTCACTTCTGGCGTCGCCAAAGGCGCTGCGGGAGGCGAGCGCCGAGCTTGATGTGGCCGACGTGACCCACAGCCCTGGCCGCCTTGCTGGGGGGCGCCCGCAGGATCGTGGCATGGATGAGCCGGTCGCTTTTGAGGATGGCACTCCCGCTCAGGTCATGGCACGGCTGCAGTCGCCGCATCTCTGCAGGTGGCGGTGGAGCGGGTTGATCTCGCAGACAACCGCGTGGTGCTGGCTGATCAGCGAACCCTCGCCTACGACCGCCTCGTCGTCAACGTCGTCGACATGCCGATCAACGGGTCGCGGACGTCATCTGCCCGGTTGGTTCGTCGCTGCGGGGTGCAGTGGGCGGCGGCCGCCGTCTCGCTGTCATCACGCCACCTCCGGTGGCACCGCAACCACCAGCGTATCGATGGCGGACCGGGCGCCGGGAGCGACCGCGCTGATCGGCGCCGAACACCTGTTGAAGTCTGCACAGCGCGTAGCCCGTCTCACCTACGACAGCAGCATGCCGCCGTCGACAACGATGAGCGCGCCCGTCATGTAATCGGCGGCAGACGATGCCAGGAAGACAGCCACCTTGGCGATGTCGTCAGGAACCCCCATGCGCTTCATTGGAATGCGCTGTGTAAACGCTGCCATCATCGCGTCAGTCTGTTCCTTGGTCAGGCCAGTCACTGGTTGCGAAGTTCCCTCCGTGGCGATGCCGCCGGGAGCGATGGCATTGACGGTGACATGATGTGGCGCCATCTCCAGCGCGAAGTTCTTGGTGAAGCTGAGGACCCCGCCCTTACTGGCGTCGTACGCTGCCAACCCAGGAAGTGATGGGTGCACCGAATCGATGGAGGCGATGTTGACGATCTTGCCGCCACGACCCTGTCTCACCATCTGGAGACCGGCGGCCTTTGACATGAACACGAGCCCACGCAGGTTGATGGCCAGCACGCGGTCGAAGAACTCCGGACTCATCTCCAATACCGGGCTGCTCGGGAAGATTCCGGCATCGTTGACGAGGAGGTCAAGGGAACCGAACTCCTCAATGCAGCGCTGGACCGCAGCTTCGCAGTCGGCTTCGCTGCTGACATCGACACGCATCGCCACCGGTCGTCCTTCGTCCTGGGCCAAGTGCTCGGCAACATGCTGCGCCGCGGCAAGGTCGATATCGGCAATGAGCACATTCGCTCCGCCCTCAGCAAGCCGATCGGCGATGCCACGACCGATGCCCTTGGCAGCACCGGTGACGAGCGCGTTGCGGCCGGCGACCGAGAACGGCCCCCAGAGGTCAGGACGGGTTTCGATCTCGGAAGTGGGAGGTCGTTGAGCCATGGGAGCACCCTCAAGATTACTTCTGACGTCGATGGCCAATCGTCACCCTCTCGCGGAGCGAGCGATAGAGGCGTCGGACCCGACAGCGCTGGGCACAAGGCCCCAGCCCGCCCACGTCGGCTCCCGCCCGGCGTGGCTCGGTGTCGAGGTCAGCCCCATGACCAGGGACGGTCTGAACAGCGGCGGGTGGGGTGCTGATCGGCGCTTGACGTCCGCGCAAGGGAGCCGGCGCCCGGTCTTTTTTTGCCAGGCCGGTGGTCGTCACCCGGAGTGGGCTCAGGCGTCAGACAGGGACCGGAGCAGGCTCGACCCGGAGGTGGACAGCGACGCGCTGGACGCCGGGCGCAGCAGCCGCAGCTCGACGGGCGGCGTTGACCTCGCCCCATGAGGAGACACGGCCGGTCAGCGTGGCCACACCATCGCTGACGGTGACGTGCACGGAGTGCGCGTCGATGTCTGCCAGGCGATGCAGAGCAGCCGTGATGTCGCGGTCGATGTTGCGCGGTTCAGCACGCTGTTTCAAGACAATGTCGTTGGTGACACCGACGACGCCCTGGGCGTCGCCAGCGTATGCGCGGCCTGCCCACCCGCGGTAGGGCCATTGGTCCTGCGCGGTGCGTCCGGGATTACTCGCCAGCGGCGCCGGACGCGACCTTGCCGTGGAAGATACTGATGAGCTGGTGGGTTTCGCGACCGTTGCAGTGCGGGCACGGTGGTGGCTGGTCATGGAGCTTCTCGTGCTCGGCGAAGGTCGTGACCAGTTCGAACCGCTCGCCGCACGTTGTGCACGCATATTCGTACACAGGCATCGCACCCTCCTCAGGTTATCGCTTCCCACTCCCGACGCCCCGCACGCCGTCTGGGACTGTGAGATTGTCCTCAAGTCGACACTTGTCGATGAGGATGTTGACGTTCTCGGTGACGCCGTGAGCGTCAGATAGAGCGAGCAGGTCGGCGACGTCCTGATCGCTCACCTGCGTGAAGTCTCGATAGAACTGGCCCACGGCGCTGAAGCCCCGGGGAGCTTCGAGACACACGACCTCGTCGACAAGCTGGGCCATCTCAGCGATCGTCTCCGCCGGCGCGAGCGGCACTGCCACAACGATTCGGCGCGCTTTCTCGCGGCGGAGGAAGTCAACCGCAGCTCGAGCCGTGAATCCGGTGGCGAGGCCGTCATCAACGAGGATGACGGTGCGACCCGTCACCGGCTCTCGCGGCCGTGCCCGACGATACCGTTGTACGCGCTGAGCCATCTCAGTCTCCTCGCGGGCGATGACCTCATTCACAGCCGCGTCGGTGAGCCCCGCGGCTGCGATGACCGATGCGTTGAAGGTGCGAACACCGCCTTCGCCGACAGCCCCCATGCCCAATTCGGGCTGCCACGGAACGCCAAGCTTGCGGACCACGAGGATGTCGAGGGGAGCATCGAGTGCAGCGGCCACCTCGAAGGCGACCGGCACTCCGCCACGGGGAAGAGCGATCACGAGGGGATCGTCGAATTGGGACGTGGCCAGCAGCTGCGCAAGACGGCGGCCCGCCTCCCTGCGGTCGGCGAACACTGTGATGTCGCCGCGCGCGTCGCGAAGTCGGCCCCGGAGGTCCAGACCGTCGGCGACCCGCTCGGTCACCGAGGCTTGGCCGGACTCATGTTCTGACATCGCTGCGCTCCTTGCAGGTGTGGCAAGCACGGTGCGGCAAACCGCCTGGCCGACCCAGAGCCGAATGGCATCAGCCTCCGGGGCCTTGGTCCCGGTGGCAGGACGCACCGGGCCGCTCTCCCAGGCGCGGCCACAGGCGGGCCGCCGGTCGCGGCAGAGCCTTCAGCGGCGCCCGCGCCGCGAAACCGTCGAGCGCCGCGAGCATGCGGTCGAGAAACGCGGGGTCGAGCCAATCTCCTCGCGCCACTCCAGAGGCCGCCTCGAGGCGGCTCGGGCGAACGTCATGCGTGTCATGGCCGTTCGCCTCTGGTGGCAGCGCTCTGGGGGCACGACGCTCGGACACTCGATCAACACGCGAACACGGGCCGGATGAAAGGAGGCCGAAAATGGTCGCTTCCACGGGAAGGGAGGTTGTGCGCTCCAGTGAGGAGATCGAAAGAATCCCTCATGAGCCGCTGGAACCCGGGATGATGGGCGTCGTCAACGCAATTGTGCGCGAACATTGGGGCACGTACGCCGGCGTGATGCTCGTCGCATCCGGCTGCCGACTCCCGGAGCACCGCCACCCGACGATGAGCCACCACGTCTTCGTCCTCGCCGGAAGGGTCGAGGCGTTCGGCAGGACGCTGGGTCCTGGGTCGTACTGGTTCGTGCCCTCGGGAGAGGCCCATCACGTTCGCGGCCTGCCGCCAGACGGATGCACCCTGGGCTACGTCGACGTGCCCGACCAGTCGTAGAGGTTGCCTGGCCGTTGGTTAGGCTTCGGGCTCCGAGCTATCTGGGGGCGCCATCCATGCGGTCTGAGCCCACGACGATCGTTCTGGCGACGGACGGAGCTCCGGCCAGAGCCGACGCTTGCGCTGCTGCTGCGGACCTTGCCCGAGCGCCGATCCTATTCGTCTCTGCACCGCTGCTCCAGCCGGCTAGAACGCGAGGCTCAGGCACATGAACACCGAGGGCTTGGCCCGCCTGATCGAGCTGCCCCGAGAGGAGATCTTTGCCGCACTGGGCTCACGCCCGGAGGGCCTCACGTCAGACGAGGTTCGAGAGCGCGCGGCACGGTTCGGTTCCAACGCGATCGTTGAGACGCGCGGCCCGGGCCTGGTGCGGCGGCTCGGCGGCCAGTTCGTCCACCTCTTCGCCCTGCTTCTCTGGGCTGGAAGCATCCTCGCCATCCTCGCCGGTGAGGTCACTCTCGCCGCGGCGATTGCCGCCGTGGTCGTCATCAACGGTCTCTTCGGCTTCTGGCAAGAAAACCGTGCCCAGCGCGCCGTGGCGGCCCTGCGGCGCCTGCTGCCCGAGAGCGCGCTGCTCGTTCGTGGCGGACGCGAGCAGTCAGTTCCCGCACCCGAATTGGTCCCGGGTGACGTCATCCTCGTTGGAGAGGGCGACCGGATCTCCGCCGACTCGTGCTTGGTCGACTCAGTCGACCTGCGCGTGGACCAATCGGCCCTGACCGGCGAGTCCCATCCGGTCCACAAGGCCCCCGGGCCGGAGACCCGCTTGGACCGGGTGGCAGACGCTCACAGCCTGATTCTCGCTGGCAGCACTGTGACGTCGGGGAGCGGCCGCGGCGTGGTCGTACGCACCGGAATGGTCACCGAGTTCGGCCGCATCGCCAACCTGACCCAGGCCGTCAGCGATGAGATCAGCCCTCTCCAACGGGAGGTCGCCGATGTCGCCCGCCGGGTCGCATTGCTGTCGGTCGTGATGGGCGTGTTCTTCTTCGTGGTCGGATTCGTCTCCGCCGGGCTGTCACTGCGCGATGGGGCAATCTTCGCGGTAGGGATCGTTCTCGGTAACGTGCCGGAGGGATTGCTGCCGACCATGACGCTATCTCTGGCCATGTCGGTGCAGCGCATGGCCCGACGCAAGGCGATCGTGAAGCGCCTCTCGTCGGCGGAAACCCTCGGCTCGTGCGATGTCATCTGCACCGACAAGACGGGCACCATCACCAGCAACGAGATGACAGTGCGCGAACTGTGGACCGCTGGGGGAGCGGCGGCCACGCTGTCCGGAGCCGGCTACGAGCCTGTCGGGCGAATCACGTTCACGCACCGAGAAGCGGCCGCCGACGACGCGGCAACAGTGCTTCCTCTGCTCCGCATCGGGATGCTCTGCAACGCCGCGCGGCTGCGGGGCGCGAGCGAAGGGACCGGCTGGAGCGTGATTGGAGATCCCACCGAAGGAGCGCTCCTCGTCGCGGCGGCCAAGGTGGGGTTGGAGCGTGAACACGAGCTCGCGATCCGGCCCTTGATCCGCCAGCTGGCCTTCGATCCCCGACGCAAGCGGATGTCCACGGTGCACCGCGCACCCGACAACGCAAGTGGAGCGGTCGCCTACGTCAAGGGCGCGCCGCGGGAACTGCTCGCCCATTGCACACACGCGCTGATCGCGGACCGCGAGGTCCCGTTGAGTTCCGACCTGCGGGCTACGGCGATCGCGGAGAACGATCGGATGGCCAGCTCGGGCCTTCGCGTCCTCGCTATGGCGTACCGCGCGGTGCCCGCCTCCGTGGCGAGCCGGCTCGCCACACTGAGCCCTGGAGTCGTCGAGGACGAGCTGGTCTTCGTCGGACTGGCGGCGATGCACGACCCACCCCGCCCCGAGGTTCGCGATGCCGTCATGCGCTGCCATGGTGCCGGCATCCGCGTGATCATGATCACCGGTGACTACGGCCTGACCGCTGAGGCCGTCGCCGCCGAGGTCGGTATCATCCGCGACGGGGCATCCCGGATCATCGACGGGGCCGAGCTCGACACCATCAGCGACGAACAACTCGGGCGGCTGCTTGGCGATGGTGCGTCGATCTTCGCGCGGACCACCCCGGAGCACAAGCTTCGTATCGTCGCCGAACTGCAGTCGATGGGCAGCATCGTGGCGGTGACCGGTGATGGCGTCAACGACGCGCCCGCATTGAAGAAGGCCGACATCGGCGTCGCCATGGGGCGCGGCGGAACAGATGTTGCCCGTGAGGCGGCTGATATGGTCATCCTCGACGATAACTTCGCCACCATCGTCGCTGCCGTCGAAGAGGGCCGCGCCATCTTCGACAACATGCGCAAGTTCATCGTCTACATCTTTGCCCACCTTTCGCCGGAGGCGATCCCTTTCATCTTCTTCGCTCTGTTCCACACACCGCTGCCACTCATGGTGCTTCAAATCCTCGCCATCGATCTCGGCACCGAGACGCTGCCGGCTCTCGCCCTGGGCGTCGAGCGTGCAGAGCCCGACGTGATGAAGCGGCTGCCGCGCCGTCGATCCGAGCACTTGCTGGACAGCGCGACGCTGGTGCGCGGCTACGCCTTTCTCGGCGGAATGAGCACGGTGATCGTGCTCGCCGCTTTCTTTGCGTTCCTGTTCCAGCACGGCTGGCATTGGGGGCAGCGCAACACCGCCAGCGCGACGGTCGCGGCAGGGGCGACCACCGTTGTCTTTCTAGCAATTGTCATCCTCCAGGTCGGCAACGCGTTCGCTTGTCGCACCGAGCGCACCTCCGCATTCGCTCGCGGTTTGCTGTCCAATCGATTCCTGCTGTTGGGCGTGCTCTTCGAACTGCTCTTTGCTGCCGCCCTGATCTACACCCCGCCCTTTCAGAGGCTGTTCGGCACTGCGGCTCTCGACCCTCGGTGGTGGCTTGTGCTCGCAGCGTTCATCGGCCCCGTCTTCGCGGTCGAGGAGATCCGAAAGCTGTTGCTGCGACGGAGATCCCGTGACCAGGACGAGGCTGGCAGCCTGCCGTAGGCTGCAGCGACGACGCAGGGTAGCCGACGTGCGACCACCCTGCGTTGGTGCCGAGCGGCCCACCTCGCAGAGCACAATGACCCTGGTGTGGCGGTGATGGTGGCTGCGATTCTGGCCCCTTCTGAGGCAACACGAATGGGAGGAGCCAGGTGGCCATCAAGCGGATCCTCGTCGCCACCGACGGCTCGGCGACCGCTCAGGCAGCGCTGGCCTGGGCAGCGGACCTTGCCGTACCCCTTGGCGCGGAGGTGGTGGTGCTCGCGGTGATCGACATTGCCATGCTCTATCCCGGTGCCCCGTTCCTCCCGGTGAGCGAAGAGCAGATGCGCGAGCGTCTCGACAAGGAGTTGAACGATGCGTGGACGGAGCGGATGCGAGACAGGGGCGTCCCGTTCCGTACTCTGCTTGGAGAGGGCAACCCTGCCGCTGTCATCGTCAAGACGGCCGCTGCCGAAAAGGCCGACCTCATCGTCATGGGCTCGCGCGGCCATGGTGGCTTCACCGAACTCGTGATCGGCAGCGTTGCCCACCATGTGACGCATCACGCCAGGATCCCGGTTGTGGTCGTACCGCCCGGTGCTGTGACCGCCGAGCAGGCCGAGGACGAGGTGGCGCGGTTGGAGCGGAGCGAGCCACCGGGACCGGTGCAACCCGAGCGTCCGCCGGCTGATGGCGGCTAGCCTCGCCCCCAGCCATTCGCGCCGCGCGGTGCGGTGCGCAGTCGCTCTCCCGGCGCCGATCGCCCGGCGATTCGAGGCGATCGTTTTCGATTGGGACGGGACCGCCGTTCCCGACCGGCAGGCGGACGCCGCGCCGGTGCGCGCGCTCGTCGAGGAGGCGTGCGCGCTGGGCATGGACCTCGCCATCGTCAGCGGGACACATGTCCGCAACGTCGACGGTCAGCTCGCTGCGCGGCCCACCGGGCCGGGGCGGCTGCTCCTCTGCCTGAACCGCGGATCCGAGGTGTTCGCCGTCGGCCGAGGAGGTCCCCGGCTGGTACACCGGCGCATCGCAACCCACCAAGAGGATGCCGCGCTCACCGCCGCCGCCGAGCTGACGGTTCAGCGGCTCGCCGATCGGGGAGTGGGTGCGGTGATCGTGTCGCAGCGGCTCAACCGCCGCAAGATCGACCTGATTCCCGAGCCGGCGTGGGCTGAGCCGCCGAAGGCGCGCATCGGCGAGCTCCTCGACGCCGTCGAGCGTCGCCTTCGCGCCCGCGGAGTGCGGTCGCTGCGGGGCGCGGTGGAGATCGCGCGTCGCGCCGCTGCCGACGTCGGCCTCCCCGACGCACGCGTGACCAGCGACGTCAAGCACGTGGAGATCGGCCTCACTGACAAGTCGGACTCGGGCGCATGGGTGGTCAGCGACCTGTGGTCTCGAGGGGTCGCTCCCGACCTCGCGCTGGTCGTCGGCGACGAGATGGGCGAGCTTGGGGGCCTTCCGGGGAGCGACTCGCTCATGCTGGTCACCGAGGCGCCCGGCGTCACCGCGCTGTCGGTCGGCGTTGAGCCGCGCGGAGTCCCTGCTCACGTCATTCACATTCGCGGCGGTCCGGCTGCTTTCCTGGGCGTCCTCGAGGACCAGGTCAAGCGCAGGAAGCGTGGCGACGTGCCGCGAGTGACCGCTGACCCGACCTGGTCGCTGCACATCACCGGCGTCGACGACCGGCTCGAGCGCGCTCACGAATCCCTGCTCTGCGTCGCCGATGGCCGTCTGGGCAGCAACGGAGCGCCCCTTGTGGCGCATCCGGCGGCGGCACCATCGGTCGTGCTGGCAGGCGCCTACGAGGGCGACGGCGCCGACATCGCCCTGGTCGCGTGCCCGCGCTGGAACAGGCTGGCCGGCGGCCTGAGCGCGCCGGCCACGCTGCACCGGACCCTCGACCTTCGCACCGGTCTCATTCATCACCGGTGGGACGCATCGATGGGCAGGGTCGAGGCGGTCGCGTTCTCGTCGCTGGTGAGGCCGGCCACCGCCGTCCTCCGCGTCTCAGGAGTCGGCGGACCGCGGCCCGAGGTGCTGCCGCTCTCAACGGACGATCAGGCCGCATCCTCCCCTCGGAGCGACGACCTCCGATGGATCACGAGCGAGGCGAGTGCGGGTGCAGGGCAGGTCGTGGCGTCCGCGGTGACCCGGGCCACCGGCCCCGTCGCGGTGGAGCGGCTGGCCGTCTACGCGCTGCAATCGGACGCCAGCCAGGCCGCCGCCAGGTTGCGCTCGGGACGCCGGGCCGGGTTTGAGCGCCTTCTCGTGGAGCAGCGCATGGCATGGGCAAAGCGTTGGGCGAGCGCCGACATCGTCATCGAGGGAGACGATGCCCTGCAGCAGGCGGTCCGGCTGGGGCTCTCCACCCTGATGGCGTCGGCGGCGGACGTGGGTGAGGCAGCTGTCGGCGCGCGCGGGCTGACCGGCGAAGCATATCGCGGCCACGTCTTCTGGGATACCGACGTCTTCGTCCTGCCCTTCCTCGCGGCAACCCATCCCGCCGCTGCACGCGCCGTCCTCGAATACCGAGTGCGCCGCCTGCCCGCGGCGCTCGCCGCAGCACGCGCCAGGGGACGGTCGGGCGCGCGATTCCCATGGGAGTCCGCCGCGGATGGCGGCGACGTCACGCCGCACTGGGGAAGCGACCGCCTTGGCAACGCCACCCGAATCCGCACCGGGGAGATGGAGGAACACATCGTTGCCGATGTCGCCTGGGCCGCCGCCTGTTACCAGGATTGGACGGGCGACCCCATGTTCGCCGGCGGACCGGGCCGGGTGCTCCTTGTGGAGACCGCCCGCTACTGGGCCTCGCGAATCGAGGCAGATTCGAATGGCCGCGGGCATATCCGTCAGGTCATCGGTCCCGACGAGTACCACGAAGAGGTCGACGACAACGCATTCACCAATGTGATGGCTCGTTGGAATCTTCGTACCGCCGCCGACGCAGCCGCAACCTCAGTCCCCGCCGCGGAGCGGCGGCGGTGGCTCGGGATCGCCGACTCGCTGGTCGACGGCTATGACGAGGCGACGGGACTGTACGAGCAGTTCGCCGGCTTTCAACGGCTCGAACCGCTGATCATCAGGGACCTCACCCCTCAGCGCCCGGTGGCCGCCACCATGCTGCTCGGGTCCGAGCGTGTGGCGGGCGCACAGGTGATCAAACAGGCAGACGTCCTGATGCTCCATCACATGGTCCCCGACGAGGTGGCGCCGGGCTCATTGGTCGCCAACCTGGACTTCTATGAACCGCGCACCGCTCACGGCAGTTCGCTATCTCCGGGGATCCACGCCGGACTCTTCGCTCGGGCCGGCCGCCTTGCGGATGCGCTGGCCGCGCTCCGCCTGACAGCTCGGATCGACCTCGACGACCTCAGTGAGAGCAGCGCTGGCGGCCTGCACCTTGGAGCCATGGGCAGCCTGTGGCAGGCGCTCGTCCTTGGCTTCTGCGGCGTTCGGCCGCAGGGCGACGCGCTGCGTATCGATCCCCATCTGCCCGCGGAGTGGTCGGCGCTGGAGGTGCGGCTGCGCTTCCGAGCGAGCAACGTTCGAATGCGCATCGAGTCGAGCAAGCTCACCGTCTGGGCGACCCCGCCCGCGAAGATCGTCTGGGACGAGAGCGTTGTGGAGGTGGACGCGACGGGCCACCAGTTCGGGATGGCCGAGCGGAAATCATGAGGAGAGGAGCGTGAGCAGGGTCATTGCTGCCGTCGACGACAGTGCGCAGGCTCTCGCCGTGGTCAGGACCGGCGAGGCGGTGGCGAGCTTGTGCGGGAGCACGCTCGAGGTCGTCCACGTCTGCGCGGGAGAAGACGATGCGGCGCCTGCAGGACTCGCGTCTGGCGGGCACGAGGTGCGTCTGCTCAGAGGTCTCGGGAGCAGGGCAATCGCCGAGGCGGCGGCCGACCGAGATGTCGCGGCCGTCATCGTCGGTACCGGCCGCGCGCGCCCAGCCGAGGCCTTCGTCGGCAGCTGCGCACAGCAGGTCATCACCGCGGTCCCAGTTCCAGTCGTGGTGGTCCCGGCCCACGCCAGGGCGCCGACGACGATCCGGCGGATCCTGATCCCACTGGACGGGACGCGCGCTTCGAGTGACGCTCTCCGCCGTGCGATGGAGCTCAGCGCCCAAGCCGACGTCCGCCTCATCGCCCTCCATGTCCACACCGATGCGTCGCTGCCGATGTTCAGCGACCAACCGCATCACGAGGTACGGGCGTGGAGTGCCGAGTTCATCCGCCGGCACGCGCTCCCGATGTCCGCCGAATCACCGCTGCGGCTGCGTGTGGGCCAAGCCGGCACTGAGGTGCTCGCCGCCGCCGTGCAGGAGGGGGCCGACCTCATCGTGCTCGGGTGGCGGCAGGACCTCTCAGCCGGCCGGGCGGCGGTCGTGCGCTCCACGGTGCTGGGCGCGACGGTCCCAGTCCTGCTGATCCCCACGCAACGGGAAGCGCAGAATCACTACCCCGTTGTGAACACCCGTGGGCGCGCCGCAGCCGATGCTCCATATCCGGCTTCCCGACCGGAATCGAGGTAGTCGCCGCCACGTCGATCCGTGCCACACCAAGTCGGGACCAATGGCCCTTCCGCAGCCGATGCGCTCGTCCTACCGTCGTGATGGACAGTCAGCTCAAACGGGGCGGAAGCTCATGAGAACCGACAGGACGATGCGACATCCGAATGTGGTGCACGACCCCGTCGGGGATGCGATGGGCTGGCTCGTCGTCCTGTTCGATCAGGAGCGCGGACGGGTTTTCGAAGGCGCACCCGAAGGGTTCGCGGAATGGGAGCCGATCACCTCGCGTGAGGAGGTGGTGAACCCGGAGCGGCGGTGGAAAGGGATGGGGGCCCGCTACGGTCGCCACGGGCAGCACGTGGCGGCGGGATCTCACGCTGAGGCCCACCGCGCTGAGGTCCAGCGGGAGCACGCGCGGGCCGTCGCCACTGTCGTGAACGATCACTTGGACCGGCATCCCGACGCGCGCATCTTCGTCGCCGGCCCGGTCAGAGACCGCGCCGCCCTCATCGCCGCTCTCCCTCGGTCGGCCCGCAGAGTGGCCGGTCAGCTGTCGATTCCAATGTTCGAGACATTGCCCGAGGTGGCCGTTCGATTCCGCACGGCGCTGGACGCTCTTGCCAAAAGGGTGACGGCCGTGACCGGCGAACGTCGCACAACCATCGCGTCGACCACCGGGAGGTGAGGGCCCATGGTCGGCCTCTTGTCACCGCCAGCATGGCACCCGACGGCGCGTGGCGGGGATCGCTTGAGGGTGGCGATCATCGCGCCTCCCTGGTACCCGCTGCCTCCACGGGGGTACGGTGGCGTCGAGCTCGTCGTGAGCCTCCTGGTTCGGGGACTCCGTGCTCGAGGCGACGAGGTGGTGGTGGTCGGCGCCGAGTGCTCGGCGCCCGGCACCGTCGAATTGGCACCCGCCGTCTGGGAAGCTGATCTCGGAGGTAGGTACGGACCGGTCCGTGAGCTGACCTACCTTGCGCGGGTGTCGGCGCGGCTGCACCGCGACGGCCCCTTCGACGTCATCCACGATCACAGTGGCTTTGCCGGCCTCCTCGCAACCACCTTGATGGGGATCGCTCCGGTCGTCCACACCGTGCACGGTGTCCTCGGTGAGCCGGAACGGACCTTCTACCGCGCGATGCAGGATCGCGCCGAACTGGTGGCGATCAGTTCGGCTCAACGCGCGAGCGCGGCGGAACTATCCTGGGTCTCGACAATCCACAACGCCGTCGACACCGACGCGTTGCTGACCGTGGCGCCGGCGGACAAGGGTGGCTACCTTCTCTGCCTCGCGCGCGTGTGTCGAGAGAAAGGGCAACACGTGGCCATCGAGGTGGCGCGCCGGACCGGCCGGCGATTGGTTCTCGCCGGCAAGGTGGAGCCGACGCCCGACGGCGACCTCTACTTTCAAACCGCGGTGGCGCCGCACGTCGATGGGTCCCGGGTCATCTACCACCGCAACGTCGCCGGCCGCGAGAAGTCGGAGTTGATCGCGCGCGCGTCGGCACTGGTGGCACCGATTGCCTGGGAGGAGCCGTTCGGGTTGTCGGTGGTGGAGGCGATGGCCAGTGGAACCCCGGCAGTCAGCTACGGGCGTGGAGCCGCAGCAGAGCTCATCGACGACGGCGTGACCGGGTTTGCGGTGAAACCCGACGATGTGGAGGCGATGGCCGTCGCTGTGCTGGCGACGGCGGAGATCGATACTCGGCAGTGCGCTGACACTGCGCGGCGACGCTTCAACCCCGAGCGGATGGCCGGCGGGTACCATCGCGTGTACGCCGAGATCGCAGCGAGCACGCTCCGCAAGGCCGTGACGGCGTGACAGCAGGGGAGCGCAACGGGGAGAGGCCAAAGGGCCTTCAAGGTGCCGCCCTACGGCCCTAGCGATGGCCTGGGGTCGCGCGCACGCTCGGGGCATGGATGAGCAGATCGCTCTTGAGGATTTCGTGTCCCGGGGAGTGAGGGCGCGGCAGTCGCGCCTCTGTTCCTACGACCCAGGACTCATGCAGCAGTGTCCGTATGCCGTCATGGAGTGGCGGCACGGCGACCAGACCTGCCGGTACTTCAGCGTCGCCCTGACCGACGGCGGCATGGAGGCGTTGTGTCGCAGGCCCCGCCACATCGAGCTGGCCGGCCGCGGGCACCGAACGTCTGAATCGATGAAGGGATCCGGGCGGTCGGGGCGATTGGCGGGTGCCGCGGTGACGGCACGGAACATGGGGGACTGACGGTGCAGAAGCCGCGGATCATGCGGATATGGCTCGGCGGGCTGGTCGCCATCGGGGTCGGTCTGCTCGTTCTCCTCGTCGGCCTGGGTTTGATGCTGGGACTCAGCGGCACCTGGAGAGGACCAAGCAACAGCATCACCTTCACGCCCAGGTACGACGCGTTCTTCTGGGCAACGGCAGCCATGATGGTCACCGGCGGCACCACCCTCATCGGGGGGGCGATCACGCAGTGTGTTGCGTGGATCGGAGCGCTGATGAACACCTTTCGCGCCCAGGACAAGACGTGGTTCGTTGCGCTTCTGGCGCTTGGCCTGCTCGGCTTCCAGTTTCCAGCGATGATCGCGTACCTCGTCGCCGGCCCTGACGTTCGTGACCTGCCGCCGACCTGGGCCCCGACCTCCGCGCCGCCACTGCCGCCGCCGCCACCGATGATCCACCCGCAGTCGGTGTGACCAACCGACACCAGGGCACCTGGGCCGCCACGGATGGCGAGCCAGCACCCCGTGGAAGTGCTCCCGAGGTCGAGGTCATCGCGGAGCACGGCCTCAGGGCGGGATCAAAGTCCCACGCCCTTTGTGACCCTTGGCCGTGGTGGACCAGCATTTCTCGATGGATGCTCACGGCATGACCGAGCACATCGTCATCCTCGGAGCGGGCACCGGCGGCACACTGGTCGCGAACCGCCTCCGTCGTCTCCACACCGACGAGGACGTGCGCATCACCGTCGTCGACCAGGACGGCGAACACCTGTACCAACCAGGGCTGCTCTTCGTTCCGTTCGGCCTCGCACATGGGGACAAGCTGGTGCGTCCGCGCCAGGACCAGTTGCACCGCGGCATTGAACTGCTGCAGGTGGCGGTGGAGCGGGTTGACCTCGCGGACAACCGCGTGGTGCTGGCTGATCAGCGAACCCTCGCCTACGACGTCCTCGTCGTTGCCACCGGAGCCACGCTGGTGCCGGGGGAGACCGACGGGCTCGTCGGGCCCGGGTGGATGGAGCGGGTGTTCACCTTCTACACGCTGGCTGGGGCGACCGCGCTTGCCGATGCGCTCGCACACTTCGATGAGGGGCGCCTCGTCGTCAACGTCGTCGACATGCCGATCAAGTGCCCGGTGGCGCCGCTCGAGTTCTGCTTCCTGGCGGATTGGTTCTTCCAGAGGCGCGGCGTCCGCGACCGGATCCAGATCACCTACGTGACGCCGCTGGACGGAGCGTTCACCAAGCCGGTGGCTTCGAAGATGCTCGGCTCGCTCCTGAAGGAGAAGGGTGTGGAGGTCGTCACCGAGTTCAATACGGGGACCGTTGACGGCGCCGGGGGACATCTGGTCGGCTACGACGGCAGAACGGTCGACTTCGACCTCGCGGTCGTCGTCCCCCTGCACGGCGGTGCGGACTACGTCGCCCGCTCACCGAGCCTCGGCGATGAGCTGAACTTCATCCCCACCAATGAGCACACGCTGCAGTCGCGGGTGCGGCCCAACGTCTTTGTGATCGGCGACGCAGCGGGCCTGCCCGCCTCCAAGGCGGGATCGGTCACCCACTTCGAGGGCGAGGTTGTCTGCGACAACGTGGACAGGTTCCTCGCCGGCGCAGAGCTGGTGGACGGCTACGACGGTCACGCGAACTGCTTCATCGAGACCGGCTTCGGCAAGGCGCTGCTGATCGACTTCAACTACGACACGGAGCCGCTCTCCGGTCATTTCCCGTACCGGATCGGGCTCCCCCTGCTCGAGGAGTCGCGGCTCAACCACCTCGGCAAGCTGATGTTCGAGTGGGTGTACTGGCACCTGCTCCTGCCCGGCCGGGACATCCCCGGCGTGGGTTCGACGATGCCCCGTTCTGGAAAGCGATTGGTCAAGACACACCAGGAGGTGAAGGCATGATCGACACAATGATGGCGCCGACAGTGACGCTTGCCGGGCTGACCGTCGACGTCAACGAAGAGGGGTTCTTCCTGCAACCCGAGCAGTGGGCCGAGACGATGGTTCCGGAGCTCGCGCGCGCAGAAGGCATCGCCGACCTCACCGACCGCCACTGGCAGGTCATCCGGTTCATGCGTCGGCAGTTCGAGGAGAAGGGAACCGGTCCGACCGTGAGAGTCCTTGGCAAGACCTCCGGCGTGTCGATCAAGGAGCTCTACCAACTGTTTCCCAAGGGACCCGCGAAGGTGGCTGCGCGGATCGCCGGGATACCAAAGCCACGGGGGTGCATCTGATGACCACCGACGTGCTCGCACGACCGGCACCGGCCTCTAAACCTGAAACGATCACCAAGGTCTCCATCATCGTTTCGCGAGGATCACTGGACGGCGTGTATCCGGCCCTGATCATGGCCAACGGTGCCCGGGCCGAGGGCATCGAGGCAAACCTCTTCTTCACCTTCTTTGGCCTCGACGCCATCCATCGCAAGCGGCACGAGCACATCAAGATCTCCACCGTCGGCAACCCCGGGCTCCACCTGGCAACCTGGCTGGGCGGTGTGCCCGGCATGTCGTCGGTGATGACCCACTACCTCGCGCAGAAGATGGAGAAGCTCGACATCCCATCCATCCCCGAATTCGTCGAAATGATCGCCGACACCGGCGCCGGGCTGTATGCATGCAAGGCTTCGGTCGACCTGTTCGGACTGAGTCGTGAGGATTTCATCGACCAGGTCACGGACATCATCACCGTCGGCGAATTCTACGCGCAGGCCGCCGGTGGCCAGATCATCTTCACATGAATGAGCAACTTCTTCCAACCCACGACCAAGACAGCGGGTTGAGGCTACCGCCCACCGCAACAGGCAGCCATGAGCGCAATCGCATGTGTTGCTTTCGCAGACTCGGCGCGACGGGACGGCACAGTCACGACTGCCCGTAGACACTGCTATTGGCGGCACGCAGCACGCTGACGTAGCCCGCGCGCTCGTGTGCGGACTCGTCCGTGTCGGGCGGCACCGAGAGCATTCCGCGGAGTTCGGCGACTGTCGCAAATCCCTTGCGCTCCATCCAACTGGACAGGCCGGCAAGGAGTTCGGCCGCATACTCGGGGCCGTGCCGGAGCAGCGCTGAGGCGGTCATGACCACGTCTGCGCCGGCGAGGAGGAACTTGACGACGTCGTCCGGACCCTCGACGCCCGTCGTCGCAGCCAGTGCTGCTCGCACACGTCCATGCAAGATCGATATCCACGTACGTGGCAACCGGGCTTCGGCCGGGCTGGACAGGTCGACAGTGGACACGACGGCGAGGGTCTCCGGGTCGATGTCCGGCTGCAGGAACCGGTTGAACAGCACGAGCCCGTCCGCCCCAGCCTCGTCCAACCGCAGCGCCATCTCGCCCGTCGAGCTGAAATATGGGCTGAGTTTGACCGCCACCGGCACGGTGACGGCGGCCTTCACCCGGGTCAGGATGTCGAGGTGGCGCTGCTCGACATCGCGGCCGGAGACGTGCGGGTCGCCGGGAACAAGATAGATGTTCAACTCGATCGCGGCAGCGCCGCAGTCCTGCATCGCCCGCGCGTAATCGACCCAACCGCCGGCCGTGACCCCGTTGAGGCTGCCCAACACCGGCACCTCAACGGCCGCTGCAGCGCGCTCCAGCAGGCGCAGATACCGGGTCGGGCCGACCTCCGTGTCGGCGTCGGTCGGGAAGTATGAGAGCGACTCCGCGAAGCTCTCGGTGCCGGCGTCCGCCAGCCGCGCGTTCTGCGCCGCCTCACGGCGCAACTGCTCCTCGAAGAGGGAGAAGAGCACCACCGCGCCGATGCCGGCATCCGCCAAGCGCTGAACGCCGGCGACGGTCTGGGACAGCGGGGAGGGTGACGCCACGAGCGGGTTGCGCAGCCGGAGGCCCATGTAGTCGGTCGAAAGGTCCATCAGTGATCCTTGCGCGCGTCTGCCGGGAACCGTGGCGCGCCGCGACCTGCCATCTCCTCGTACAGCTTCCAGCGCTGCTCGACCGCCTGCTGGGCCAAGCCGAGCAGCCGTTCCGCCTCCGCCGGGTTTGTGTTCGCGAGGACGCGATAGCGCAATTCCCGGTAGATGTAATCGGACAGGGGGATGCGCGGCCGCGGCGAATCGAGCAGAAACGGGTTGCCGCCATCCGCGCGCACGACCGGGTCGTAACGGAGCAGCGGCCAGTGCCCACTCGCCACTGCGCGGTACTGCTGGTCGAGCCCGTCCCGCATCTCGATACCGTGCGCGATGCAGTGGCTGTAGGCGACGACCAGCGACGGCCCGTCGTAGGCCTCTGCCTCACGGAAGGCAGTCAGTGTTTGCTGTGGATCGGCGCCCATTGCGACCTGCGCGACGTACACGCTCCCATAGGCGATCGCCTGGAGGGGCAGGTCCTTCTTCGGCACGGTCTTCCCTGCCGCGGCGAACTTGGCGACGGCGCCGAGCGGCGTCGCCTTGGACATCTGCCCGCCGGTGTTGGAGTAGACCTCGGTGTCGAGCACAAGCACGTTCACGTTGCGTCCACTCGCCAGCACATGGTCGAGCCCGCCGGAGTCGATGTCGTACGCCCAGCCGTCGCCGCCGACGATCCACACGCTGCGCCGCACCAGGTGATCCGCAACGCTGCGCAGGTCGGTGGCGGTGGGCCCGTCCAGGCTCTCGAGCCGCCGTTTCACCTCGGCAACACGCTCGCGCTGCGCACGTAGCTCCGACTCGCGGAGCTGAGGCGCGGTGAGAATGTCGTCCACCAGCTCGGTGCCGAGCACGTCCCTCAATTCTGTGAGGCGTTTCCGGGCCAACTCTGCGTGCTGGTCGGCACTGAGTCGGAAGCCGAGCCCAAACTCGGCGTTGTCCTCGAAGAGGGAGTTCGACCAGGCTGGCCCTCGCCCTTCGGCGTCAGTCGTCCATGGTGTGGTGGGCAGGTTGCCCCCGTAGATCGACGAACAGCCGGTCGCATTGGCAACCATCAGCCGATCACCAAACAGCTGCGAGAGGAGCTTGATGTAGGGCGTCTCTCCACAGCCGGTGCAGGCGCCGGAGAACTCGAAGAGCGGCTCCAAGAACTGCGTGCCGCGCACCGTGCCGAAGTCCACACGGGACCGGTCGGCCAGTGGCAGCGTCTCGAAGAACGCGATGTTGTCGCGCTCGGCGGCAACCAGGGGTTCGCGTGGCGCGAGGTTGATCGCCTTGCGCGTCGGCTCGCCTGGCGCCAGGGCCGGGCAGACTTCGACGCACAGAGCGCATCCGGTGCAGTCCTCGATGTACACCTGGAGCGTGTAGCGCGTATCGGGGAGGCCGCGAGCCTCGAGCGGAATGGAACGGAAGGGGGTGGGTGCGCCTGCCAGCCAGGACTTGTCGTAGTACCTGGACCGGATCACGCTGTGCGGGCACACGAAGCTGCAATTGCCGCACTGGATGCACAGGTCCTGGTCCCAGACCGCGACGAGTTCGGACATGTTGCGTTTCTCGTACGCCGCGGTCCCGCTCGGGTAGGTGCCGTCCACCGGCAGCGCGCTGACCGGCAGCTGGTCACCGCGACCGGCGATCATCGCCGCGGTGACGCTGCGGACGAACTCCGGCGCATCCGCCGGGACGACCGGCGGCAGCTCGCGCGTGGCCGTGACCCGATCGGGCACCTCGATCCGGTTCAACCCCTCCAGCGCGCGGTCGACCGCCGCCTCATTGCGTTCCACGACCTCGACACCGCGCCGGCCGTAGCTCTTGGCGATCGCCGCCTTGACGCGGGCGATTGCCTCCTCGCGCGGTAGGACGCCGGAGATGGCGAAGAAGCAGGTCTGCAGGACGGTGTTGGTCCGCCCGGCAAGACCGACCTCGCGGGCGATCCGGCCGGCGTCGATCGCGTACAGGTTGATGCGCTTGGCGATGATCTGCTCCTGAACCGGGCGGGACAGCGCGTCCCAGACCGCTTCCGGCGGGTGCGGGCAGTCGAGGAGGAGGGTGGCGCCGGTCGCGGCGCGGCCAAGCATGTCGACCCGGTCGAGCGATGCGAAGTGATGGCAGCCGACGAAGCTCGCCTGCTGGACAAGGTAGGGCGCTCGGATGGGCTGGGAGCCGAAGCGCAGATGCGACACGGTTTGAGAGCCCGACTTCTTTGAGTCGTAGACGAAGTAGCCCTGCGCGTGCAGGCGCTCCTCCGACCCGAGGATCTTGATCGTGTTCTTGTTCGCGCCGACCGTGCCATCCGAGCCCAGACCGTAG
>Ga0209483_1000454_pt1 | contig 36238 bp, 18 predicted proteins | sample NGEPerA_FD_184508 | JGI IMG/M metagenome (GOLD analysis project Ga0209483, IMG submission 184508) | Arctic peat soil microbial communities from the Barrow Environmental Observatory site, Barrow, Alaska, USA - NGEE PermafrostL2-A... | ecosystem: Environmental > Terrestrial > Soil > Wetlands >...
GGCTTGAATTATGTCACTCAAGTTACGCTTACTTCAACGCCCAGCCAGGCGGCCCGCGCTTTTTTCACCGCGCTGGGCGTCAACCTGACGGCACCCGTGGGCAAGGCGATCTTTTTTAATGACCGCACCGGCATCCTGCTGGTTCGGGCGACCGAGCAGGATTTGGACACGATTGACAAGGCGATTCAGGTAATGAACATGGTTTCGCCGCAGGTGACTATCAAGTCGCGTTTCATTGAAGTCTCTCAAACTGACAACAAGCAACTGGGTTTCGACTGGGATGTCGGCCAGTTTAGCCTTGGCAATCAGGCCGTCGGGACGGGCGGCACTTCACCTTCGCTCACCGTGCCGGTTTCTCAAGCCAATCCGCTGGGTGCTTTCCCCGGCAACACCGCTGCCAGCTTGATTGCCGGCTCGGCCACCGACCAGCAATTGTTTTCCAGCGGGCTGGCCGCCGGGACTGCCGGCGCCACCACGGCCACCATCACGGGCATCTTGTCCAATCCTAATTTTCAGGTCGTTCTTCATATGCTTGAATCGCGCAGCGGCGTGGAAGATTTGGGCGAACCTTCTGCCACGACCATGAGCGGACGTCAGACCCAGATGCGCGCGACGACCATCAGAACCGTGGTCACTGGTGTTAGTTTCCAATCGGGCACGGCACCAACCGCAGCCGGTGCCGTGGGTGGCGGCACCACTGTGGTCAACCCAAGCACTTCGGCCATCACTCCGATCACGCAGTCGGTGGAGACGGGGCCGACACTGGACGTGGTGCCCTACGTTTTGACCGATGGCTACACCATCAATCTTGCGCTCATTCCGTCGGATTTGGAATTTGCCGGTTATGACACTTTGGTTCTGCCCCAGGTCACCGGCAACCTGAATGTGGTCCAGTTGCCGACCGTGTTGCCGAAGTTCACCGTCCGGCAGGCGGTGACCACGGTGAATGTCTGGGACGGGCAGACCGTGGTGCTTGGCGGGCTGGTCACTTCGACCGTGCAGGACACGAAGAACAAGGTTCCGGTGCTGGGCGACGTGCCGATGCTTGGCCGCTTTTTTCAGAGCCAGAGCAAAACCACCGTCAAGGACAACCTGATGATTTTTGTGACCGCCACGATTGTGGATCCGGCGGGCAAACCGGTTCACTCGGACGACGAACTGCCGTTTGCGCAGAACTCGTTTCCGGTGCAGCCGGCCGGTGCCGGACAAACGACCGAGACGGTGAAAGAAGTGCGGGGCGTGAATGCCCTGCCCGGCGCGAACCCGTGAGCCGCCTGTTGATTATTGATGGCCACGCTTATGCCTATCGCGCGTTTCATGCCATACGCGATTTGCGTTCGCCGTCCGGCCAGCCGACGAATGCCATTTACGGCTTCGTCAAGATGCTTGAAAAAATGCGTCAGGCCGTCGGGCCGGCGCATTTAATTGCCGTGTGGGACGGCGGATTAAGCGCCGAACGCGTCGCGGCGCTGCCGGAATACAAGGCGCAGCGGCCGGAGATGCCTGACGATTTGCGGCCGCAACTGGATGAGATTGGAAACTATCTGGCGTCGGCGGGGCTGGCCGGATTTTGCGGCGCGGGCGTCGAGGCGGATGATTACATCGCCTGTCTGGCGCGGCGCGCGGCGGCAGCGGGCTGGGACGTGGTGATCGCCAGCCCGGACAAAGATTTTATGCAGCTGGTTTCGGAACGGATCGGGCTGTTGAACCCGAACGACAAAAGCGGCGCGGTTTGGGGCCGCGAACAGGTTTGCGCCAAATCCGGCGTGGAACCGGGGCAGGTGGCGGACTGGCTGGCGCTGATGGGCGACGCGGTGGACAACATTCCCGGCGTGCCCGGCGTGGGAACCAAGACCGCCGCCGGACTGCTGCAACAATTTGGATCGGTGGACGCGCTTTATGCGCGGCTGGCCGAGGTGAAATCGGAAAAATTGCGGACGGCGCTGCGCGATTCGGAAAAAAACGTGCGTCGCAATCTGGAACTGGTGCGGCTGCACGAAGTGCCGTGCGAGTTTGCGCCGGAGAAACTGGCGGTGCGCCCGCCAGACCGCGAAAAGTTGCGCGGCCTGTTCCGGCGCTGGGGTTTCAAAGGAATGCTTGCGGAACTGGACGCGCAGCGGCCGGAGCAGCAGGCGGAGTTAATTTGAAAATGAATTTGCAAAGTTTGAACAACATTGTGGCCGGTGGGAAAACCATCGCGGCGGCGGCGGGAATTTTTAGACAAGCCCGCCGGCTTGGTGTATTGTCGCACATAGACCCGATGTCATCATTTGCCCGAGCCAGATTTTTCGCCATGTGCCTGGGTGCGGCATGGTTGACTTTTTTTGCCTCCAGGCTGTCCGCGCAGACCAATTATTACAGCCCGAACGGCACAGAATACCCTGTCATTGGCGCGCTGTCCGGCGACCAGGTTTTTCCCGACGTGGCGGTCACGCCGGCGGGCGGGTTTGTGGTCTGGCAGGACAACATCACTGATGGCAATGGCTGGGGCGTGAGCGCGCGCCGGTTGGACAGCACCCTGTCCGGCACGCTGGGCACGTTCCGGGTGAATGTGACCGGCGCCGGCAGCCAGGAAAATCCCCGCGTGGCGCTGCTCAAAGGCGGCGGCGCGGTTTTTGTCTGGCAGGGCGGAACGCCGGGCTTCCAGCACATCTACTCGCGGTTCCTGAATTCAACGAACACTTTTGTCAGCACGAACGACGTTCAGGTCAACACGTTCAGCAATAATTTCCAGATCAATCCGGCCGTGGCGGTCTTGAAGAACAGCAACGTGGTGGTGGTCTGGGCAAGTTACGACGAGGCCAGATCAAATTCGTTGCTGGATGTCTATGGCCAGATTTTATCGCCGAAGGGCGGCAAAATTGGCGGCGAATTTCTGGTCAACCAGTTCACCAACTTCAACCAGCGCACGCCGGCAGTCGCCGCGCTGCCAAACGGCAGATTTGTTGTCGCCTGGGTTTCTGAACAGGAACGGATTGCGGCTCCGGTAATGACCGCCAATAATTCCATCACCGTCACCGCCGCGACCATCACTTCGGTTACGCCCACGGTGGATATTTATGCCCGCACATTTAACAGCAACGGCGTGGCGGCGGGCAATGAATTCCTGGTAAATACGGACAACAATCCCTGCGCGAACCCGGCTGCTGCTGCGGCGGCGGACGGCAGTTTTCTCATCGCGTGGACCGCGCGCGACATGGGCAATTCTCAAAACAGTCTTGATGTTCATGGTCGCACCTTTACCAGCAGCGGCACGGGCGGCGCGGTTTTCTACCTCAACTCGCATCTCTACGGCGACCAGTATGCGCCGCGAATCAGTGCGCTCGGTCTGGATTATCTCGTGACCTGGACCAGCCTGGCGCAGGACGGCTCGCGCGAAGGCGTATTTGCCCAGTTTGTTCACAGCACGGGAACGCTCACGGGCGGGGAGTTTCGGGTCAACACCACGACCCTCAACCAGCAAATGCAGCCATCGGTGGCGTCCGACGGGGCGGATCAGTTTTTGGTGGTATGGACCGGCTTTGCCGGTTTGCCGGATGAATTTGACCTATATGCCCAGCGCTACATCAACGTCTCGGCGGTTCTACAGCCCATGCCCGCGCCGTTTGTGTGGGTGCCGTTTGTGACCAGCAACAACATCTATCAGCCAGAAATTATTGTGACTTGGGCTCCACTGCTTGGTTTGTCGGTTTCAAACTATGACGTCTATGTGGATGGTGTGCCGGTGCTGGTCACGAGCAACCAGTGGACAATGACGGCGGCAAACGGTTTGACGACGAGCAGCACTCATTCCTTCGAGTTGGACTATGTGACAACGGATGGCCGCCGTTCGCCGATTTCAGCCTCAACCAGCGCCACGACCCGGAGCGGGTTGAGTTGGGGCGGAATTCCTTACGAATGGATGGCGGCATACTACGGTGGATACAGCAACAGTCAGTATGATACGAGTGGCTGGCCACCACCCGGAACAAGTTTGGCACCGAAACTGACCTTGCAGCAGGTTTTCTTGAGCGGCGGGAGTCCGCTGGATTCCAGCACCTGGCTGAAGGAATGGTGGACGAGCACCGCGCAGGGAATTTTCCTGAACTGGAACGCGCAGCCGGGCGCAACCTACCAGGTGCAGGTGACGACCGATTTCAGCTCTTGGAGCAATTTCGGTTCGCCCCGGTTTGCGGCGGGCACGACGGATTCAATGTATGTCGGCGGCAGTCCGGGTTATTACCGGGTGTTGCTGATGCGATGATGATTTGTATGCGGAAACTGATTGAAAATTTTTTATTTCTGGGCGCGTTTTTTTTGACGGGCCAGTCTGTCCTCGGATTTGTCAACGAAGGGCCGATTGCAAACGGCGACGATACGTGGCAGATCCCCCTCATTGGTTACGGCGGACTGAACCCTGATCCCGTCGCGCCGAAGGATATTTATGAGGAATACCGGCTGGTTGTTCCGGTGTTGTATTATGCCGGTGACGCCAGTTTTTTGAACTATTACGGGGCCGGAGGACAGACCAACATTGACGCTGCGTTTGCCATCGTCAACGGCGTCACCTGCGGGCAGACCAATACGCCCTTGTATTTATACAGCCCCACCAACGGCGTCTATGTTGATTCCAGCGGCAATTCCAGCGGAACCACCGTCTCCCTCAATGGAACCAGCACGCTTGACCGTTACAGCGCTGATATGTCCGAATTTCCGTTGATCTCGCAGCAGATCAACTACACCGCCGAAACTCTGGACATCCTTGATGTGAAATCACTGGCCCTGCATTTGATGCTCGGGGAGATGGGACTGGGGAATCCGGATCGCTATGTCTGGACGCTGCATGACCGGCTGACGACCGTGAACAATCCCAAATGCCCGCAGGATGAACAGTATTTCGTGGTGCAGCGGAACTTTGACGTCAATCCGTTTCTAAACAATCCTTATTCCTCGTATATCAACGATACGCTTTACACTTTTTACATTGCCGAAAACTGCGGCCAGCCTCCTGGAGCTTATCCATATGACGCAAGGACGTTTCCGGCTCCGGCTGACACGGCGTTTGGCACCGCCTATTCAGCCGTTGCCGCTGGCGGCTTGGATACTTTCGAATTTGGCGCGGGCGGTTACTACACGGGATTGACCCGCGATGACGCGGCGGGATTAAGATATTTATTGAGTTCCAACAACATCAACTACGAGGCGACCGCTCCGTCGGGCAGCCAGTTGTTCACGATCAGCACCAACCCGCTTGCGCCACAGGTGTTCCCGCCCAACGGCGCCCTTGCGGCGACCATCACTGCCGCTGGCTACTATTATTATGATGGCACCTATGGCTACGGGGATTTGGCGGCCTTGTATGCCTTTGCCAGGACTAACACTCAAGCCACATTGCAGGCAACTTATCCTGGATTGATCGTATCCGGTGTGGGTATTAGTTGGGCTTTGGCAACTAATCAGACTTATTCTTCTTATTACGCCCCCGCGCCCGTGGATTCGCCTTATGGTTCGCCGCCCCAATTTGTCGTGGTGACCAATTACACGCCTTATTATCAGTTTTTTTACAACTATACCTTTGCCAATTTGTTCACCAATCACTATTCCGCCCGGTCAAAGGCGGTCCGACAGACTGTTTCGGCCAGCGCACCCATCGGTTCGCCCTACGGCACCACGTCCATCACCAACAGCGTGACGCTCAATTTGACCAATCAAGCCTCCGGCGACTTTTTTGTGCTGCCGCCCTTTTACAACAATGTGTGTCCGATGGACATCGTTTCCTATCCCGGCATTGCCAGCGTGTTTGCGACCACCAACCTGCTTACCAGCGCGAATACCAATGTGGTCGCGGTCGGGACCAATTTCAGCAGTTCAGTCTATCTCATCACCTATTTTACAAATTATCAATATGTCATTTATCCGGTGACTTGCACGCAGGGGACCGCCCCGCCCGCCTTGCGCCGGGGCATCGGCCGCGTCGGGTTCATCCGGGCGAATTACGATTCGTTGCTGGGACAGTTCTTTTCACCGCTGACCAATGATTACTCCATGGTGATGATCACGAACGGCCAGCAGGTGACCGAGCATTACCAGCGTGTCGTGACAAAGCCCGACTTCCTGTTTCAAGCAGCGGATTTGACGATTTCTACTCAAAACCAACCCTACGGCGTGGATAGTCAAGTGACCACACCTGTATTTGACCAGAGCACGATTCTAAACGGTCTGGCCGGGCCGGGCACGATTATTCCCGGAGCGACCATTACCTTCAACAAGAACGAAGGCGGTGCCTTGTATCTGAACGGCAGCTTGAACAATTACAACATCTCGACTAACTCTTTCTTGAATCCGTATTACCAGGTGCCTTTTGAAGCTTGGGGGTCGTTTGATGGCTCAACCAATGATCCGGTGATTTACCCGAACTCACTTAGTCTGGCCAACCTGGGCAACCAGATGCTTTTTCTAGTGACGCCGACGTCCGTGCCCGACGGCACCGTCGGGGTGGCTTACAATGGCGGCGCCGGGGTGACGTTTACGGCTGCGGGCGGCCAGCCGCCTTTTGTCTGGGCGCTGTCCCCGCCGGTTCCGGGACTGAATTTTGACGCGACGACGGCGACGCTGTCCGGAACACCGGTTGCGTCCGGCGTGTTTAGCTTTACATTGCAGGTGACCGATGCCGGCAACCGGACCGTCAACCTGAATTATCTAATTACAATTCATTGAAGTTATGGAATTATTTGTCCGCCTGATAAAAAACCGGAGTTGCTGGCTCAAGGCCTGCGTGGCCGGACTCTGGCTTATGTCGCCGGGCTATGCTGCCCTCTTGGCGCAAAATCTGGACACGTTCAATGTTGGCAGCGGTGTTCCCGCCAATAACAACGCCGAACCGTTGCTCAACTACACCCCGCCCATCAACGCCACCAACTTTTTCAATGATGTCAGTTCGCAGTTCAGTTGGAATCTGGGAGTCAGCGGGATCTGGAGCAGCAGCCTTTATCCGGCCAATGGCTGGAATGTCACGCTCAACTTCACGAACCTCGGCGAGATGGATTCCTCCACCGGTTTCAACTTTTACAAATATCAGGGCGAGGGCGGCAATTTTTACAATGCCGGCCCGATCAATTGCGGCACCTCCGCCAGCGCCGTTGTGCTGACCATAGCGACGGCGGGCACTACGGTCGTTTCGAGCGGCTATGGCGGCATTAATGTCTTTGCGACGAATATTTTTGATTCCGGCGCCATCTCCATCGGCCCGGACGGCCTGGCCCGTTTCACCGGGAGCAAGATTGATTTCACGCGCGGTTCGGTGTCCATTCAAGGCAGTTCGGCGGGGCTAACCGAGACTCCCGCCGTCGTCACGGCCACCGGCCAGACGGCCAGAAACACCAACGACTGGGTTCCCACCACCTACCTGACCCAAACTTCCGCCATAGGACTGATGAACGCAACGCCGCTTGAACTTGCCCTGGCTAATTCCACGCCGTATTTCGACATCCAGCCGGCTGACAACACGGGAACCAATTGGATTGTCAACATGGTATTTCTGGAGGACAACAGTTTTGATGTCACTCCCAATGTCTATTTTGATGCGGGACTCAAAATTGTTCACATCGAGTGGGCCGGCTCCTACACCGACCCGGCCACGGACCAGACAACCACCCATTACTTGTATATGGATGATAATTATGTAACGGGGTCAAACACCAACATCTTGAAATATGGTGAAAATGGCAACACCGTTCCCGCCAACTATACTTTTTACACTTCTCCAACACCGCTCTATAACAATCCCGCGCCGATTTCAACGTCTACTACCAACTTTGACTGGCTGGATTCCGACGATATTACCAACAATGTTTATTCTTACGTCAGTGCAGAAATTGAACCGACCACCGTTTCGCTGGTTAGTCCCGATTACGGTCCAATTGCGCTGACGAATATCGCCGGACGAGTAGAAATCAATGCCGCCAAAGAGTTGAACCTTCAACTTGCGGCGATGTCCGGCATGAATTATCTGAAGCTTAACAGCCCCGTCCAATTTGATTATGACGGTCAGTCTCCGGTTTCCGCGCCGTATGCGGACCTTTATCTTGGTAGCACCAATGGCAGCATGATCATCACGAACCTGGTCGAGGCATCCATACCGTCATGGAGCGGAACGGTGCAGGCGTGGACCACCAGTTGGAATGTTTCCAACACGGTGCCGGCTTTTACCAATTATAACATTGTTTACCGGGTCGTGCTCGTGGCCAGCCAGTTGGATCCTACAACTGCATCGCAAGAACAGGATTTTACGCTGCATAGCTCCAACAATGTCGTCCTCAGCGACACGTTGAACATTTTCCGCACGTTCTCCATGAACTGCACCAATCTGACGTTGACCTACAACGGCTCCGGCAACGGCGCAGCTTCCTTGGATGGCGAGTTGAACCTGGATTCGGCGGCCATTTCCTGGGCGACCTCGTTGCCGCGCCTGCGGTGCCTGGCCAACAACGGCACGATCATCACGCTCAATCAGACCACGTTTGGCAGCGTCGCTTCGCCCTACCTTTCGCTGGTCAACTCGGGCACCATTGAAAACACCAGCGGCACGATCATCAACTCCGCCGATTTTGAAAACTACGGCTATTTCTACGCCGGCACTGGTTTGTTTTCCGTCCAGTCACTTACTACGACAATGGACTACGGAACCATCGAAGCCACCGCAGGAACGTTCAGTGATACCGCTTCCAGCATGGTGATTGCTGGAACCTACATTGATGCCGGCAAATCCTTCACCCTTACCGCCACCAATTTGCTGACCGACGGTGGCATACCGGGCATCTGGTCGCTCGGCGGAGCCTATAGCGGGGTCAGCGTCGCGCCGGGGTTAAGTTTGCCCATCAAGCCGGTTGCCGGAGATTTGCTGGGAACCGCCATCAATTACATCGCAGTCAGTAACACCCTGATTCAAACCCTGTGGGCGGGACAAGACCGTGGCGCCGTCAACGCCGGTTTCAACAACAATGTTGCCGTCGGCCAGTTGATCCTAGACGCGCAGGGTCCGGCTCCGCGCACGCAGTTTTATTTCGGCGGCCCCGGCGCCAGCAACGCAATATATGTGGACGACCTGATTTTGGAGGACAATGCCGCCACCTTGGACGTGAACAACAATGTCAAGTCTCTCGCTTTCAGCAACAATTTTGTCATCTATTACGCGCAGGCCACGATTAACGGCCAGTCGGTGGCTGAAAAGCTGAACGGGGCGAACAACAACCATCTCCGCTGGGTTTCGAGTTATGCCGGCAACTACAGCTCGGTTTACATTGTTTATCCCGACGGCACGACCTACGCCATCAACGCCGCGCTGGCGCAGAGTTCCACCCTGGATTCAGACCGTGACGGCACGGTGAACAACGCCGACCCGACGCCGGTCTTGGAGCCGACCCAGGTAACATTCACGGCAGGATTTACCAATCGTCCGCCGCCTTCGGTGCGTTTGCAGTGGCCCACCATACCGCTCGCGGCCAATTATGTTTATTACACGACCAACCTCCTGTCGCCGAACTGGCAGCCGTTCACCAATTTCAACTATTTTTATTGGCTGTCAAACAACGTGGAGGTGGCGGTCACGAATGCAGCCCATGCGGGCGGCTTTGTTTCGCCGCAACCTTATGTCAGCACCGTCCACCCGGCGGACAATTGGGAGACGACCAATGTCTGGATTTATGATGCCTTGACCAACGTGCCGCACTTCTATAAGTTGATGGTGCAGCCAAATTAAACCGAAGATTGAAAATTTCTGAAATTGAAACCGGCGCGGCAGCGTTCGCGCGGAAAAAATGGAAAAAGTTGTGAATACGATTCAAGAAACATTTGCGGGGCTGATGATGGCCGTCCGTCCGCCGACCGTCCACCGGTTCAAGCTGTGGCTCGGGTTGCTGCTGGGGCTGGCGGCCCTCCCGGCTTTCGCCCAGCCGGCCAACGATAATTTTGCCAATGCCGCCATCATTGCCGGACTGACCGGGACGACCAACGGCAGCAATGTGGGAGCGACCCTGCAGCCGCCGTGTGAGACCAATCAGATTTACGTTGATGATTATGCGCAGGTCGAGCCAGTGGGAGCCTCCGTCTGGTATGCCTGGACGGCTCCGGCCAGCGGAACCGCTGAATTTGACACGATTGGCAGCAGTTTTGACACGGTGCTCTCGGTTTGGACCACGACCAACGGCCTGTGCAGTTCGAGCCTGACCAACATTGTCGCCGATGATGACATTAGTGTGGGGACTAATGCGAGCGCCGTGACGTTTCCGGTGGTCGCCGGCAGGACCTACTATGTATGCGTGGAGGGCTATGATTACGTTCCGCCTGCCACCGGCAACATCGTGCTTGACTGGAATGAGACTCCGTCCGTCATCCCTCCCGCCCCGAGCATTTCGTCGGGGACGTTTTTCCTGACCGCGCCCGTCTACAATGTCAGCCAGCAGGACACCGCGTCGCCCTCGGTGCGTGTCACTGTTACTCGCACGAACGGCACCAGCGGCCGGGTTTTGGTGGGATATCAGGTTTCTGCGCTGACGAACACCATCGTGTATACGACCAATTTTTATGGGACGAATTTGCTCCTGACGTATATTGACACTAACGGGGTTTCCTCATCCACGAATTATTTTTATACCAACACTTATGTGGTCATCAATTACAATTTCTACGGAAATCAGACTTATACCACCAACTTTGGATTTACCAATTATGTGATTCAAATTGTTTCAGGAGGGATCACCAATGTCACCCAGGGCGGCACCGGTCCGCTGGATCCGCTGCCGACCAATGGCTTGCCGCCGCTGGGGAACTTCTCATCGTCCAGCACCACTTTCGATTCCAGCAGCAATGAACTCATTACCGTCACCAATCGCTACCGGTTCACCAAGATCGGCACCCAGTTTGTCACTTCGGCCACCGACATAACCACAAACACCGGGACGCTCATATTTGACGATTATCAGATGAGCCAGGACATTACCGTGCCCATCTTGGCGCTGAATGCAGCTAATTTCCCCAATGGAATTGGTCTTCCCAGTCAGGTGCAGGTCCGCCTGACGAGTGCGCAACTGGATCCGCTGGAGTCGTCCGACTTGAAGCCGCCCACCTTCAAGCCGGCTGCATCGCTGGTCAACGCCTATAGCCCCACCTATCCGCCAGTCGGGCCGGCCATATTCAATATTGCAGCATCTATTTACCGGGTGGACAAGGATTTGGTCAATCACCAGTTGATCGTAAGAGTAAATCGCCTGGGAAATCTGGCTGATGCCGTGACGGTGGATTATACCATTGACCCGACCAGCGGTCTTAATGGTGGTGCCAATCCACCCAGCACATTTTTGGGCGGCTTTACTCCAGCCAACCAGTTTCCGCTTCAGGCCGGTTCGGATTACGCCACGCCTAACAGCGATTACACGCCGGTGAGCGGCACTTTGTCTTGGGGCGTCGGCCAGGCTGGCTCTCAAACCATCACCATCCCCATATTCAACAATGGCCTGATTGAAAACAACGAGGATTTATGGGTCCAGTTATACAACCCGCTGCCGTTACCCAGTGCAACGGACCCAGGTGCCATGCTGGGACAGATCAACTGGGCCACGGTGACGATCCTTTATGACGACTTGGATTGCGGCCAGCAACCTGCCGGGGCTGTGGACCGTTGCTGGAATGTGGAAGGCTCGTCGGGATCCGTTCCGCCGTTCCTGACTTATCCTGGCACGCAAAGCGGCGTCAGTGGCGGTGCCAACGGCAATGGCGGCACCGTCTATGCCGTTGCCGAACAACCCGACGGCAAGGCGATTGTCGCGGGCAGCTTCATTTCGTTTGATTCCAATCCTTACAACCGCATTGTGCGCCTGTTGAACAATGGCTATCAAGATCCCACGTTCCTGGTTTCACCGAACAGCGGGGCAAATGATTTCATCTCGTCGGCGGTCGTGCAGCCCGATGGCAGGATCATCATCGGTGGCAATTTCACCGCGTTCAACGGTTACAACCGCTTTCACATCGCGCGTCTGAACACGGATGGTTCCGTGGACACCACCTTTAACCCGGGACTGGGCGTGAATGGTGCGGACGCGATGGTCTGGGCCATTGCCTTGCAGCCCAACGGGCAGATGATCATCGCCGGCCAGTTTTCATCGGTGAACGGGACGAACATGAATTCCGTGGCCCGGTTGAACGCGGACGGCTCGTTGGATCCGTCCTTTAATCCGGGAACCGGCCCGGATGGAGTGGTGAATTCCGTGGCGGTGGATTCCATCGGCCGGGTGGTCATTGGCGGTGATTTTGACATGGTCGGCGGCGGTGATTTCGGCGGGGTGGCGCGCTTGAACGTGGATGGTTCGGTGGACGGCACCTTTGCGATTGGGATCGGCACTTACAATCCGGGCACGGGTTTCACCGATCCGGTGAATGCCGTCGTCGTGCAGCCTGACGGGCGGATACTGGTCGGCGGCGGGTTTTCCCATGTGGATTTGAGCAGTTACAATGGCATTGTGCGCTTGAACACCGATGGCACGGTGGATGCCAGCTTCAATCCGGGCACCGGCACTTACAATCCGGTCACCGGTGATGTTGACAGCATTTACTCCATCACGCTCCAGTCGGATGGAGGCATCCTGATTGGCGGTGATTTTACCACTTACAACCAGACGCGCCGCTGGGGAGTCGCGCGTTTATTCAGCTATGGCAGCGTGGATACCAGCTTCATGGACGCGACTTACAACCAGTTTGCCGGATTGGTCAACCATTATCACAACCCGGATGCCGTCAATGACAATCTTTACCCGGCGGGGAACAATCGTAATTTCGTCTATTCCATGGCGCTTGAACCGGGCAGCGGCGATGTGATGATTGGCGGCGGATTCCTGCGCGTGGGCGGCGGCTTTACGCGTGATGACATCCATCCGCGCAGCAACATTGCCCGGCTGATTGGCGGCGGCACGCCGGGACCTGGCAACATACAGTTTGCCTACGACGATTACACGGTGGACAAGAGCGGCAATACGCTGTTTGTATCACTCGTCCGCACCAATGGCAGTCTGGGTCCAATCTCGGCAACCTTCTCCACCAATATGCCGGCACCGGGGCCGGGAGTTGCGAGCGCAACGGACTTTTCCATCACGTCCCTGGCTTATTTAAATCCTATCTGGCCGACACTATGGTCATTAAGCCCAATTTATTCATGGTTAATAAGTCCTGCCGTCTACGGCCCAAATTATGCCACCGTGCCGGTGACCACCGGCCAGCCGTATGTTTATCTCCAAATCAGCAACAATCCGGACATTACAGGCAATGTGAATGCCAACCTTGCGTTGGCGGCCCCCGATGGCAGCACCTACCAACTGGGCGGTCAATTTATCGGTTTGAACCCGGCGCTGGGAACGCGGACCAAGGCGCAAATGACCATCATTGATGATAATTACCAGCCGGGTGTTCTTGGATTCAGTTCGCCTCAATTCTCCGTGGTTGAAAACTCCGGGTCGGCCACGATTACGGTCACGCGCACCAATGGCACGCAGGGTGTGGTGCAAGTCAGCTATGCGACGAGCAGCGGCACGGCGACGAACGGAATTGATTACACCAACGTCACCGGAACATTGACGTTCAACGAGGGCGACACCAGCAAGACCTTTACGGTTCCCATCATCAACGGCACGACGGTTCAGCCGGACAAGACCGTGAACTTGAAGCTTTATACTCCGACGGGCGGGGCGACGCTGGGATTGACCAATGCGGTGCTGACCATCATCAACGATAATTTCGCGCCCGGACACATCAGTTTTACGTCCCCCACCTACAGCACCAACGAAAACAGCGGAACGGCATATGTGACCGTCAGCCGTCTGGGCGGCTCCATTGGCACGATCCAAGTGACCTTGTTCACGTCTGACGGCTCGGCCGTGAACGGTGTGGATTATACTGGATTTACGAACATCATCACTTGGAATAACAAGCTGGCGTTCAGCACGAATGTGGCGATACCCATCTTTCATGATGCGCTGGTCAACTCCAACCGGACGTTCAACGTGAGGCTGGCCAACCTGACGCTCAACACGTTTCCCACCAACGGCTGCTGGGGTCTTTACACCAATACCACGGTCACCCTCAATAACATTGATTTGCCTGGGAAGGTGCAGTTCAGTTCACCGGTGTATTCGGTCAAGAAATACGCCGGCTTCGAGCTGATTCCGGTGGTGCGGGTCGGAGGCGCCTCGCAGACGGTCACGGTTAATTACAGCACCGTGGATGGAACGGCCCATGCCGGGGTGGATTATATCGGCACCACCAATCAACTGCTGACCTTCACGAACGGCCAGGTGAGCCAGTATGTTACCGTCCCGATCCTCAACACCAATTTGAACACCGGCCTGTTGGCGCTCGGCCTCGTATTGAGCAACGCCGTGCCGGGCACGGCGCTGGGTTTGATCAGCAACGCCACCTTGAACATCATTGACACCGCCAACGTCAATGAAACGCCGGGTTCGCCCGACATCACCTACAGCCCGTTTGCGGGCTTCAACGGCGCCGTGTATGTGCTGGCACAGCAGCCGGACAACAAGCTGATCGCGGGCGGCGATTTCACCCAGGCGGACGGAGTGCCGCGCGAGCGGATTGCCCGGCTCAATGCGGACGGCTCTTTGGACGCCAGTTTCTCTTACCCTTCGTCATCCTTGGGAGCGAACGGTGCCGTGCGTGCGCTGCAAATCCAGACGGATGGACGCATTCTGGTCGGCGGTGATTTCACCAACTTCAACGGCGTGGCCTACAACCGGATTGCCCGGATGAATCTGGACGGCTCGCTGGACAGCTTGTTCAATCCCGGTTCCGGCGCGGACAGCCCGGTCTATGCTCTGGGTGAAACCTTTGTCGGTGGTGTGCGGAAAATACTGGTCGGCGGCACTTTTGCCAACCTTAACGGAGTCGCGTTTAATTATATTGGCCGGCTCAATGATGTTGGCACGCCCGACACGACTTTCAATGCGGGAGGACTGGGTGCAAACGGGACGGTTTATGCCCTGGCCGTGCAGGGCGACGGCAAGGTGATCATCGGCGGTGATTTTACCGCCTACAACAATACGGCCGTCAACCGCATCGCCCGCCTGAACGCGGATGGTTCGCTGGATTTGAGCTTTGTCAATGCCGTCAACAGCTCCTCGACGGGGGCGAATGGTTCCGTTCGGGTGATTACGATTCAATCGGACGGCAAGATTTTAATCGGCGGTGCGTTCACCAGCGTCAGCGGCGTCACCATGAACCACGTTGCCCGGCTCAATTCGGATGGATCATTGGACGGTGCTTTCACGCCTGGTGTCGGGGCTGATGACACGGTGTTGAGCATTGAGGTGCAGACCGACGGGCGGATTGTGGTGGGCGGTCAATTCCTGCATTGCAACGGGGTCAACCGCAGCCGGATTACGCGTTTGAATCCCGATGGAACGGTGGATCCGACGATCAATTTCGGCGTGGGAGCCAACGACTATGTCGCCGCCATTGCCATACAGGAAGGCACCGTGGCGGGATACCCGACGAATGTTCTCGATGAAAAAATCATCATCGCCGGCGGGTTCACCCAGTATTTCGGCCAGCCGCATCAGCACATCGCCCGGATTTACGGCGGCTCCATCAGCGGCGTCGGGGCGTATGAATTTTCTTCGGCGAATTATCAGATTGATGAAAATGGCCTGAACGCGTATGTCACGATCATCCGCACCGGCGGCACCAGCGGCACCAATGCGGACCTGTCAGGCGACATCTATGTGCCGTTTGCCACCAGTCCCGGCACGGCGGTGGCCGGCGTCAATTACAACAGTGTCATCACCAATCTGGACTTCCCCGAAGGTGAAGTGATCCAGACCGTCGTTATTCCGGTGATTGACGATGGTGTCATCACCCCCAACCTGACGGTCAATCTGGCCATCAATCCCGTTCCGCCAGCCAGTTATGGCGACCAGCCGACGGCGTTGCTCACCATCGTCAATGACGACAGCGCGATCAGTTTTGCCTCGTCAAGCTATCAGGTTTCCAAGAGCGTGCCGGGCGGGGTGGAGCAGGTCAGCATCATCCGGCAGGGCAGCACCAGCGGCGGTTCCACGGTGGTTTTTAGCACCACGGCCAACGGAACGGCCGTGCCCGGGACGGATTACACGCCGCTCAACAATGTGCTGGTCGCGTTCAATCCGGGAGTGACGAATGTCATGGTGCCGGTTTCCATCAACAACAACGGTTTGCAGGAAGGGAACCGGACTGTCACCATGCAGCTCACCAATGCCACTGGCTCGGCGTTGTATAATCCTTCTAACGCCACGCTGACCATCATTGACACGGTGCATCTGCCGGGTGTCCTGGTTTTCTCCGCGGCCAATTACAATGTCGGCACGTCCAACAGCAACGCGTATCTGACGGTGTATCGCACCAACGGCTGGTCCGGCATAGTCTCGGTGAACTATTCCACCGTGCCGGGATCGGCGCAGCCCTTTGTGGACTATTACTCCACCAACGGCCTGCTTACCTTTAATGAAGGCGTCACGAATCTGACGATCATCGTTCCGCTTGTTCCACAGTCCCAGGTGAAGCCGCCGGTAAGCCTGTCGGTCATTCTGACGAATGCCGTCAACGGGGCGACCCTGGCAAGTCCAAGCAATGCGACGGTGACGATATACAGTTCAAGCACCAATACATATCTGTCCTTCGCAACGGCGACCAACCTCGTGCCTTGGGATGCCGGGGACGTGGCTTTGACCGTGTTGCGCCTGTATAACGTCAGCGGGACGACTACCGTGGCTTACTCCACCACCGACGGGACGGCAACGGCGGGGACCAACTATGTGGCGACCAGCGGCACGCTGACCTTCACCAATGGCCAGACGCAGCAGACCATCATTGTTCCGCTGATTGCGAACACGCAGACGACTGGGAACCGGAATTTCACCGTCAGCTTGTCCAGCCCCAGCGGCTCGGCGCAGTTGCTTGCGCCCAGTGTGACGACAGTGGTCGTGCAGTATCCAGGCAGCCTGCCACCGAGCATCAATAATCCGGCGGTCATCGGGGGCGACTGGGGTTTCACCAATGTGGACGACACCGGCGCGGCGGCCTTCGGATCGCCGCTGGTTTGGTTCGCCTGGACGCCGACCAACAGCGGGGAGGTGGAATTCGACACCATCGGCAGCGTGGACGACGTTTTGGGCGTCACCAATCTGGCCACTTACTTGGGCGTCTATACGGGAACCAATGTCAACACCTTGAACACGGTCACCATTAATACTGGCTTGTATCCGAATACTCCGTTGCAGGAAAATTTGTCGGCCCAGAATGTCTTTTCTGACACACCTAGCCTTGCCGGCGTGCTGACGGTATCGGAGCCGTATTTTCAGCCTTATAGTGGACCGAGCCGGGTGTTGTTCAACGCGGTCGCCGGCCACACTTACTATATCGCGGTGGAAACTTACATGGGACTGTTGAATGAATCCTATGAAGGGGGCGCAATCTCGTTGGGTGGCATAGGTGGTATAGGAAGCGTAGGCTCGTCGCTGGGTCTTTTTCTGAATACGGTCTACAGTCCGCCGGCGGGATTGGTGAGGCTGAACTGGGCGTTTCATCCGTCAGGCGTCTTCCGTTTTGCCCAGGAAGACATTGATGAAACGGGACTGACCTATTCCAACGGCATTCCCATGCTGCTCTACCGGGTTTCGGAAACGGAAGAAGACCGCCGTCCAACCGGCACGGTCAATGCCAACCAGTATGACTCGACGTTTTACGGAACCACTTACATCAATGGCCATTCCGGTTATACCTTTGACATTCCGGGTCTGATGGTCACAGTAACGCGCGTCGCAGGTTCTTCCGGCCGTGTGCAGGTGGGTTACACAACGGAAGATATCCAGCCGAACTCCAGTTTAATGGGGACCAATGGCTTCCTCCTCAACGGTGATCTGCCGGCGTCATCGAGTGTCAACATCGTGTCGAACCTCTTGGTGGAAGCCGATTACACGGCGGTCAGCGGCTTGTTGACCTTTGACGATTCGGAAATGAGCAAGACCATTTTCATCCCGATCATTGACGATTTGGACCTTGCCCGGCAGAACCGGGATTTTCTGATTGTCCTGACGAACGCGGCGCTTGATGCCGCCGAATCCCCCGATGTGCAGGCACCGCGGCTGGATAATACCTTCAGCACAACCTTGGTGCGGATCTTGGACACGGACATTAGTCCGCAAGGGTTTTCGTTGGGTTCGTTGACGGTTACCAACATCATTGGTTTCCCGCCGGTGACCAATGTTGTCACTACGCAGATTGTGGCACCCCAGCCCACCAACGCCGTGTTTAATTTCGAGAAGGCGCATTACCAAGTCACGCGCGACGTCTCGGATTATTGGGGCGGCACTCCCATCACCGTTTATGTCAACCGCATGGGAACCAACACGGACCAAACGACCCTTCATTGGCGGGTCAACAGCGATTACCTCGACAGTCAGTCCTCCGACCTGATCAACGGTGAATTTCCGCTTCAGCCCGGCTCCGATTACGCCACGCCCACTCCGCCCAACAGCACGGGAATTCTTGGACTGACACCTGATTTCCAATTTTCAAGCTACAGCGGCACGATCAGCTTTCCATCGGGTAACGGCGCGTTTAACCCGCAGCCGATCACCTTCAGCATCGCAAACAATGGCCTACAGCAGTTCGATGAGGATTTCACCATCAGTCTTTACTATGAGGACTCGAAGAACAACGTCTATCCCGTCGGCATGGTGGATCAAACCACGGTCACGATTTTGTTCGATGACAATCATCCTCCAGCGGGGTCGGTGGATGAATATTACAATGCCGACTTCAGTTACAACATGGCGGGGCCAATTTCCACCGTGCCGCCGCAGATGGCCCATCCCGGAACGGACGGGGAGGTCTATGGTCTGGCCGTCCAGCCGGACAACAAGACGGTCATTGTCGGCGATTTCTTCTCCTACGATTTGTCGGCCCGAAACTCCATCGTGCGGGCCAATCTGGACGGCTCGCTGGACGGCACCTTCAATCCCGGCTCCGGCGTCAATGACTTCATCAGTTGCATTGCGTTGACGGCAAACAGTGAAGCGCTCATTGGCGGCGCCTTCTCCTCCTATAACGGTTCGCTTCGCAATGGCATTGCGCTCGTGAACACCAACGGAGCGTTGGATACGGGTTTCAATCCGGGTCTTGGATTTAACGGCACCGTTAACACCGTCGTGGAGGAGAGCAACGGCAAGGCGCTGGTGGGCGGCGATTTTACTTCCTACAACGGGACGCCCCGCCATTACATCGCCCGGCTTAATGCGGACGGGTCGCTGGACACGACGTTCGATCCGGGAATGGCGCTGAACGGCCCGGTCAACGCCATTGCCGAACCCCCAATCACCGTTTCCCAGAACATCAACCGCAACGCTGCCGGGGGCGCCCCGGAGGATGATAATTACATCAACGTGGGTGCGCTGGCTGGCACGCTGACGGTGGCCTATAATTTCTATACGGTGCCCGATGATATGCGCGTGTTTTACGGCGGCACCAACGGGGTGTTGATTTTTGACACCGGCCTGACCAATACCGTGGACACGAACGGCGCCACTATCTATGTCACGAACTCCATCGCCTTCGGCCCCACCAATGGCGTGTTCACGAACATGATCACCATCGTCATGGACCAGGGCAACGGCATCCCCGGCACCGCCTGGGACTATACAGCCAACGTGATCACGACCATCGGCGGCGGCAATGTGATAGTGGGTGGCGATTTCACGTCGGCGGGAGGGGTCCCCGGGCAGGATCATGTGGCGCGGTTGCTTGTCAACGGCGCATTTGATCCGTCGTTTGATCCAGGTTCGGGGGCCAACGCGTCGGTCTTTGCGCTGGGCATCCAGCCGGATGGCAACATTGTGGTGGGTGGTGAGTTCACCCAGTTGAATGGGCAAAACAACAACCGGATTGCCCGGTTGACTGCCAATGGTTATTCCGATCCGGCTTTCTACAGCGGGGTCGGATTCGATGGCCCGGTGTATAACCTCACCGTCAATGCGAACGCCATTTTCACGACCGGCCCGGCTAAAACCGTCATCCAGACTAATAACGCCGGTATTGTGCAGACCAACTTCGTTGCCGCCATTGTGCAGACCAACTTCACAATCTATGTTGGCGGTGCCTTCACTGTTTTCAACGGCACGCATCGTCTGGGTTTTGCCCGCCTGAACGCCGACGGCACGCTGGACACCACTTTCTTGGACACGGCTTACAACGAATTCGCCGGTCTGCCGCGCGAACGTTATAGCGATCCACTGGGGACGGTGCTCGCCTCCGGCATTCAAAGCGACGGCAAGGTGATGATTGGCGGCAGTTTTGAACGGGTGGGTGGCGGACTATCGGACGATGTTGATGTCCGGCCCGAGAGCATTGACACCAACGACGTCCAAATTGCGTTAAGCTATATCTCGCAAACGCAAAAGACGCGCGCCGGAATCCGCAACCGCAATAACGTCGCCCGCTTGATTGGTGGCGCGACGCCGGGGCCGGGCAACATCGGTTTGCTCAACACCAGTTACTCCATCAACAAGAGCCAGTCGCCCCTGTTTGTCGGCCTCGTTCGGGCCAATGGCAGTTTGGGGCTGGCTACGGCGAATTTCGGCGTGCAGTCTGGTCTGGCGCAAAGCGGGGTGGATTATGATTATACAGGTTATACTCCGACCTACGGGATTGCCTGGCAGCAATTCAATCCGATGGGACGGATGCACAGCGACGGTTTGTTTGGGACCAATGGTTATGTGGAAGACGTCTATAACCGTTTCTGGTCCGCTGTCAGCCCGCTGGATTTTGCGTCGGTCAGCGTTGACATCTTCGACAACCCGAATAGTTTGAACAACCTTAGCGCGCAGTTCCAGCTTTCCGATCCGATTGGTGCCGACCAGTTCTATCTGGGCGGCCAGGATATTCCGCTGGGTGTGGCTTTGGGTGTATCCGTGGCGCCGCTTACCCTGATTGACGACCATCATCAGGCCGGCACTTTTGGCTTCTCCGCTTCCAATTACGTCGGCACCGGGCAGAGTGCGACCCTGACGGTGAACCGCACCAATGGAACCTTTGGCGTTGTCTCCATGAGTTATGCCACCTTTACCAATGGCAGCACGGCGATTTTGAACAGCGACTATAGCGCCGCCAGCGGCACGTTGACCTTCAATGCCGGAGTCACCAGCCAGAATTTCAACATCCAGATACTCAACACCAATTACAACAGTCCCGTTGAGAAATATGTCAATGTCAGTCTGTTCAACCTGAATCCGCCTTTCAACGGGCTGGCTTCGTTTGGCCTGACGAACACCGTGTTGCGCATCATCAACCCGAATTTCCAGGGCTTCCTGAATTTGAGCGCCAGTGCGTATTACGCCAATTTGAACGCCGGGACGGTGGCCGTCACCGTCACCCGCACCGTCGGCAGCAAGGGCACGCTCACGGTGCAGTATGCCACGACGAACGGCACGGCCGTGAGCGGCATAGACTTCACCGGCTCGACCAACACGCTCCAATGGAACAATGGCGACGTGACGGCGCGCACCATCACCATTTCGCTGCTGAACAATAGTTTGATTGGGTCAGGCAAGCAGTTTGGCATCAATATATTCAATCCGACATTGAACGGATCAGGCGCGCCATCCCTGTTTGCCGCCACTGGCATCACTAATGCCGTCATCAACATCAATAATGACAATACTTACGGCGCGCTCCAGTTCAGCGCCCCGGCTTATGTGGTCAATGAGAACGGTGGTTATGAAACCGTCACCGTCATCCGCACCGCCTCCACCAACGGGACGGCCACGGTTCAATTTGCCACGGCGGACAACACGGCCTTGGCCACGAAAAATTATGCGGCCACCAATGGCATGCTTACGTTTGCGCCCGGACAGTTGGCGGCGACCTTCAATGTTCCCATCCTTGATGATGGCGTGGTTGATCCGCAGCCGTCCGCGTTTTACTTCAAAGTGTTGCTCTCCAGCCCGGGTTCAGGCGCCACCTTGGGCCAGCCGTCGGCCGCCAATGTGCAGATTGTGGATGCTGAATCTTTCAATCGTCCGCCCGGCAATGGCGACACGACATTTAATCCGGGCACCGGCATGAATGGTGATGTGCTGGCACTGGCTTTGCAGTCCGGCGGCCATATTATTGCCGGCGGTAATTTCACCACCATCAATGGTGTCCCTGAAAATTATGTTGGCCGTTTGAATACAGATGGTTCACTTGACCGTTCTGGTTTCTTCTATGGCCTGGCCGGACCCAACGCAACCGTCTATGCCTTGGCGGATCAGACGGATGATCAGATGTTGATTGCCGGTTCATTCACCTCGGTCAACGGCACGGTTCTCAACCACGTCGCCCGTTTGAATACGGACGGTTCGCTTGATTCAAGCTTCAATCCGGGTGCCGGGGCTGACAATACAATCTACAGCCTTGCGGAAACATTTATCGGTGGCGCGCGGAAGATATATGCCGGCGGTGTATTCAACAATGTGAACGGCATTGTCCGCCCGGATATCGCCCGCCTCAACAACAATGGAACGGTGGATGCGGCGTTCTCCACCGGCACCGGTCCCGACGGCGCGGTTTATGCCGTGGCGGTCTATCCGACCAACTCGGTGTTTGCCGGCAAGGTGCTGATTGGCGGCGCGTTCACGGGTGTGAACAATTTCGCCGTGCGCGGCGTTGCGCGTTTGAATGTTGATGGGTCGGTGGATACCAATTTCGACTTGAACTTGAGCGCCGCCGGCACGGTCCGGGCGATTGCGATTCAAGCGGACAATGGCATTCTGATTGGTGGTGATTTCACCAATGTTGACGGCACGGCCTTGAATCATCTTGCCCGCTTGAACAGCAATGGATCATTGGACACAAGTTTTACAGCCGGTGTGGATTCCGCCACCAATGGCACGGTGAATGCCATTGCCGTGCAGTTGGACGGACGGATTGTTGTGGCCGGCCAGTTCTCCCAGTCCAGCGGGGTGACCCGAAATTCCATCACGCGCTTCCTGCCCGGCGGCGCGGTGGATCCGACGATCAATTTCGGCGATGGCGCCAATGGTGCAGTTGATGCGCTGGTCGTCCAGCCGGCTGATCAAATGCTGGTCATTGGTGGTGGCTTTTCGCAATACAACGACCAGCCGGCAAACCGCATTGCCCGCATCTATGGCGGCTCGGTCACCGGCTCCGGTGCGTTTCAATTTACCGCCGGCACTTATAAGGTGGATGAAAACGGAGTGCAGGCGCTCATCGGTGTGCGACGGGTTGGCGGCACGAGCGGCTCCAATGCCGATGGTTCGGGCAATGTCCAGGTGAATTTCGCCACCAGCAGCGGCACGGCGGTGGCTGGAATCAATTACAGCACCGTCATCGCCAGTTTGGTCTTTCCGCCGGGCGAGGTTTTGAAGACCGTGGGCGTGCCAGTGATGGATGATTCCAACATCACGCCCAACCTTACCGTCAACTTGACGCTGTCCAGTCCGACGCCGCCGTCCACTTTGGGCGATCAGCCCACGGCGGTGCTGTCCATCGTCAATGACGACAGCGCGGTGAATTTCTCCTCGGCGAACTACTCCGTGGCCAAGAATGTGCTGACGGGATTTGGAACGCTCACGGTGCAACGCATCGGCACGACCAATGGCACATCCATGGTGAGCTATTACACCACGACCATTGGCACGGCGACACCCCCCACGGATTATTATCCAACCAACGGGACCATCACCTTCAATCCCGGCGACACGACCAAAACCATCCAGGTGCCAATCGTCAGCAACGGCCTGGTGGAAGGCAACCGCACTGTGATCGTGGCCTTGACCAACAATGTGGGCACCCTCTTGTATGCCCCGTCAAATTCCACGCTCACCATCGTTGACACCGTGAATGCACCCGGCCAGTTAAGTTTTGCTTCAACCAACTTTGTGGCCAATTCATCCGATGGTTACGCCTATTTGACGATTCAGCGGACGTTCGGAACCTCCGGATCGGTTTCGGTCACCTGCACCACGGTGCCGGGAACGGCTCAACCCCTGGTCAATTACAACACCACCGGCGGCACGGTGACCTTTAACGACGGAGACACCAGCAAGACCTTCCCGGTGCAGCTGGTCAATAATCCCGTGCCGCAACCCCCGGTCAGCCTGTCGGTGTTTTTGTCCAATCCGATTGGCGGCGCAACGCTGGTCAATCCGACCAACACCACGCTGACAATCCTGAATACCAACATTGGGGTTGCTTTTGTTGCCGCAACCAACACGGTTAGTCAAACCGCCGGCACCGCCCTGCTATATGTCCAGCGGTTTGGCAGCACCAATGGAACCACCACGGTCAACTTTGCCTCGGCCAACGGCACGGCAATCGCGGAAACCAACTATTTGGCGACCAGCGGGACATTGACCTTCTTCCCCGGCGATGTCTTGAAACCCATACCGGTCAGCTTGATCAACAGTCCGCAGGTTGCTGATTTGACCTTTTATGTGAATTTGACCAGCGCGGTCGGCGCCACCATCATCGCTCCTGGAACCACCACGGTGGTGGAGCAGAGCTTGAATGCCGGTTTGAGTTTCACCACCACCACCATCAATGTGCCGAAGAATTCCGGCAGCGCCAACATCGTGGTGGTCTGCTCCAACCCGCGGGTTGAGCCGGTCATTGTGGATTCCAACAGCATTCCGCTGTCGGTGAGTTATTACACGGTGGACGGGACCGCCCAGGCGGGCAGGGATTATGTTGCCGCCAGTGGCACGCTGGTGTTCACCAATGGCAATGCAACGGATACGTTCCCCATTACCATTATAAACAACAGCCTGGTCACCGGCAACAAGACCTTTACCGTGGTGCTGACCAATGCCACGCCTCCCGGCCAGGTGACGCCGCCCAGCACGCAGGCGGTGGTCATTGTCGAGAGCAATGCAGGATTGAAATTCTCGCAGTCCGGCTACACCGTGTTCAAGAACGGCGTCAATGCCAACATCAGCGTCTATCGGACTGGTTATACCGACAGCGTCGTTTCCGTGAATTACCTCGCCACCAACGGCACGGCGGTGTCCGGACAGAATTATTACCCGACAAACGGCATGCTGATCTTCTCCAATGGCGTGACCAGCCAGTCATTCAATGTTCCCATCATTGCCAACAACCTCGTGCAGCCGAATCTCACCGTGCTGCTGCAACTGCTCAACCCGGTCAATGGCGTCTTGGTGTCGCCCAGCACGGCGGTGCTGACCATTCTGGAAAACGGCGGCGGCTATGTCATACCGGCCGGCGCGCAGATCGTCACTAATTACACCTCCCTGTCCGACTACACGAACGGTATCATCGGCTCCAATGACACGGTGCAGGTGCTCTTTGCGCTGCGCGACAGCGCCGGGTTGAATGTGACCAACCTCATCGTGTATCCGCTGGACGGCAACGGCATCCTTTCGCCGGGTCCCGCCAGCCAGGTCTATGGGCCGTTGACGGTCTATGGCCACTCGGTGTCGCGCGCGTTCACCTTCACGGCGCAGGGCACCAACTCGTTCCTCATCACGCCGACCTTTAACCTCTATGACAACGCCAAATTCATCGGCACGGCGGTGTTCGGGTTCACCATCGGCACCTGGACGACCAGCTTTGCCAACACGAATGCCATCGTGATTCTCGACACGAATGCCGCCTCGCCCTATCCCTCGGTCATCAATGCCAGCGGCGTCGGTGGAACGCTGATCAAGTCCACCGTCACGTTGAACAAGCTGGCGCACACTTACCCGTCGGACATTGACGCGCTGATGGTTTCTCCGTCGGGCACGAACACTTTGATCATGGCGCATGCCGGTGGCGGACTCGGTGTGACCAATGTCGTCCTGACCTTCGACGATGCGGCGACCAATTCGTTGACGCAAACCAATCGCCTCACCACGAGCACCAACAAACCGACGCAGTTTTATCCGGTTCAAAATTTCCCCTGATGCCGTGATGCGCAAACTTAAACGAGAGATTTTATGAGCAAGATGTTTTTCAAGATGGGTCTCGGCCTGCTGGTGGCCGGCATAATGTGGCCGGCGGTGGCATTGGCGCAAATCTCCGCGCCGTTGCCGCCTTGGGGGAACACCTTGAGCGTCATGAACGGCGGAAACCCGAATGGCCCGTGGTTTCTCTTCATCCAGGACGACAAAGTTCGTGACATTGGTGTCATCAGCAGCGGCTGGTCGGTCGCGTTGACCACGGCCAATCCCGTTGGCTATGCCGCCGACAATCAGGTCTATGTCACCTCCACCAATTCGGCCATCATCACCAACCAATACTGGAATGTCACTGTGGCGGCAACCAACTACGGCCCGTCCTTCTCCACCAACGTCTTTGTCACCGACACCCTGTCGGCTGGCACTGGCATCGCGCTCGTCTCCAGCAACGCCACGCTCGGTTCAATCAGTCAGTTTGGTTCCACACTTTTTTGGAGCCTGGGCAATCTGACGACTAATGCCGGTGGCGTGCTGAACTTGAAATTTCTGGTGACTGCCATTGGCACCTACACCAACAATGCGGTGGTCGCCGCCACCACGGATGATCCGAATCCCGATGACGATTCGGCGGCCGTCACCATGGTTGTCCAGACCGTTGTCCCGCCGGTGCTGACCCTGGGCGGTTCGGCGACGAGCGGCGGATTCCATTTCAGCGTCAGCGGCAGTTCCGTCCCCACCATCATCCAGGCCTCCACCAACCTCGTGAGCTGGATTCCGATTTACACCAACACGCCGTTTTTCACGTTCACCAATTTTGACTCGACCAACTTCCCGATGCGGTTCTATCGCGCGGTGCCCAGCCCTTGATGCAGCCATGAAGCTTTGCGGTTTGACCGGCGGCGTGGGAATGGGCAAGTCCACCGCCGCCGGTTTTCTTTTGCAGTCCGGCGCACACGTCGTGGACACCGATCAGCTCGCGCATGAACTCGTCCGGCCCGGCAGTCCCGCGCTGGCGGAAATCCGGGATGAATTTGGAGAAGGCGTCATTTCCCCCGCCGGCGAACTGAACCGCCGCGAACTTGCCCGCATCGTTTTTGCCGACGATTCCGCCCGGCACCGGCTCGAAGCCATCCTGCACCCGCGCATCCGCGAACGCTGGCAGGCGCAGGTCGAAACCTGGCGCCGGGAGGATTGCCCGCTTGCCGTCGTCGTCATTCCGCTCCTCTTTGAAACCCGGGCGGAAAATCATTTCGACAAAATCATCTGCGTCGCCTGCACGCCGGCGTCGCAGCAGGAAAGATTGGTCACCCGCGGCTGGAGTCCCGAACAAATCCGCCGGCGCACCGCCGCCCAGATGCCCGTGGAGCAAAAAATGGCCCGTTCCCATTTTGTGGTCTGGTCCGAAGGCCCGCCCGAAGTCCACCGCCGTCAAATCGCGGACATCGTTCAAAAACTCTGAAAACGGTGATCCACCATTCGGCAAAATGACGACAAATCCTCCGCAGCCCAGATTTCGCCCGTTTCACCCCCATTTTTATTGGCGATTCTCATAAAAATGGGTTTTTGAAAGACATATACCCGTTGCCGTATGTCCCCACAACTGGTGACAAGCCAGAATCGCCGGATGTGTTATTCTTTTCTTGTTGATGGTAGTGCATCAACGCAGAAATTTAAGTGTTGTTCAAAGAGGCCGGAGTAGTGTCCGGCCTCTTTTATTTTTGGCGTCCCTGCTTTCTGCCGGGTCGGCGGGGATCGCCAACCATGGGCTGATGGATTGAATCCCGTTGGGATTCATTTTCAGCGCCGTCAGGCGCGGCATATTTGTAGAATCCAAAATCAAACAAGGTTTCAAGCTCCGTCAGGAGCGGAATATGCCGCCCCGGACGGTGCTGGGAATGATGCCAGTTGGAAAATCTGCTCTTCTGCGCTAAATTCCCGCATGAAATTAAAACTTGCCGCCAGAAAAACCGAATCGCCCGGCGTCGAATCGTTCATCTTCAAGCCGGAAAAGCCGCTTGTTTGGAAAGCCGGACAATTTCTCCATTACGTCCTCAACCATTCCAGCACCGATGATCGCGGTTCGGATCGTTGGTTCACCATCGCCTCCGCGCCTTGCGAAAAGCACGTGATGATCACCACGCGATTCGATTCAAAGCGCAGCAGCACATTCAAGAAAACTCTCAAAGCGCTCAAACCCGGCGACACCATTGAAATCTCCGATTTGGACGGCGACTTCATCGTGAGCGACGCGCGGAAAGAATACGTCTTCATCGCCGGCGGCATCGGCATCACGCCGTTTCGCGCGATTCTCAAACAAGCCGCGCATGAGGGAAAGCTTCTGCGCGTCACGCTGCTTTACGCGAACCGCAAATCGGTGGCCGCTTACAAAAAAGAATTCGACGCGATGGCAAAACAGAATCCGAATCTCACGATCCGTTATCTTTTCAGTCCGCAACGCATTGACAAGGAAACGGTCAAAGAATTCGTGCCGGATTTAAAAAAACCGCTCTTCTACGTTTCAGGTCCTGAACCGATGGTGGAAAGCATCGGCCAAATGCTGCAAGAAATCGGTATTCCCAAAAATCGGATCAAACAGGATTGGTTTCCCGGCTATCCTGCGGAGTAGCCCCGAAAGTTTTCGGAGCAACCGCTGGGCTGATGGATTTGAATCCCGTTGGGATTCGGAGCGAAAGCTGATGACGAGGTGACGAGAAAACACTAACTCGACAATGCAAACCAAAGCAAATAACCTCTCCGCAATCAGTGAACTACATCCATCAAATCGTTAGCTTCATTCGAAAGGCGCAGGAAGTTGCTTCACTGAATGGCCTTCGAAACATTCTCCAGCCCGGGCTCGTAAAAGAACTCGTTGTGGCGGACATCCTCGGTCACGAAGTGCATCGAACAAAACATGAACCCGACGCCTACGATCCAAAAGACCCGTCTCGGCAATTCGAATATCTTTCATGCTTTGTTGGCGGAACATTTCAACTGGATCGAATGTTCAGGTCACCAGCAGACAAACGAACCAAATCTTTGAGCCGCATCAAACGAAACACGGCCATTTATTGTGCGGTTTTTGATGAAGCCAGTCCGCTTGATGTTGTCATCATTTATGAACTGCCGGTGGATGTAATGCTCCGAGAGGCGGAAAGACAATTGGATGCGAGCCGGAATGAAATCTCTCACGTCGGCTTCACCATCAAGTGGGCGCAGCAGAACGGCAAGGTGGTTTATACCAAGCCGGCTTGAGAAATAACGGGGTGTCCGTTTCTGCCGACGGTTGAAAATTCAAACAGGTTTTCCAATGCGTAACCACCCCTGGCTGATTTGGTCATTCGCTTCTTTGCGATGCGGCAGTAATCTGCATTGATTTCGCACGCGACGAATCGCCGACCTAGCCGTTCACAAACCACCGGCACAGTTCCCGAACCGCAGAACGGATCGAACACCAAGTCGCCCGGATTCGAACTGGCCTTGATGAGCCTCTCCATCAGCTTTTCCGGCTTCTGAATCGTGTTCAGCAATTCGCGGCTGACCAGCTCCTTCGATTTGTAGGTGAGTTGCTTGATGTCGCCCCACACATTGCCGGGATTCTTGCCGTCGGGATGGAAAACTGTTTTGCCAAATTTGCCATTGCGCACAGACGGCACGCGCTCGCAACGCAGACGGTGTTCCAATTCCACCAATTGCGGCACGCGAATATCATCGAGATTGAAAGTCTTCGCCTTGCCCTTGGTGAAGTAGCAAATCACGTCGTAATTGTTCGTGTAGGAAATTCGTCCCTGTGCCAGCCGGCTTGGCTGATACCAGACAATTTTTGACTGCAATGAGAGAAATGAGCGGTAATCAATGAAATCAATGCAGTCCGGTTTGCCGAACAGATAAGCCGCGCCGCCGGGCTTGAGCAGCCGGGAAAATGATTTCAGCAGTTCGAGGTTGAAATGCTGGATGTCCGCGACGTTGTCCCAATCGTGTGTCGTGATCGCGTAAGGTCCGTCGCAAATGATGAGATCAAACGATTCGTCCGGCAAGCCGCGCATCAGAGATTGCGCGTCGGTTTGTTGAATTGTGCCAACGATTGAATCAAGCTTACGCACGTCAAAACTATAACGGACAAAATTAAATTTTCCCAACTTAATTCTTCGCCCCCGCCAGTTCCTCCTCGAAATCCACGATCTCCCTGATCTGCACCAGAAACCAGCGGTCAATCTTCGTGAGGTTGAAAATTTCCTCAATCGTGAAGTCGGCGCGCAGGGCGTGGCGGATGAAGAAGATGCGCTCGGCGTTGGGCACGCTCAACTTGCGGCTGATGACGTCGCGCGGGAGGATGTCGCGGTCGCCATAGACTTCCGTGCCGATGCGCCAGGGTTTGCCGTCGCCGCCCAGGCCGCTGCGGCCAATCTCCAGCGAGCGCAGGCATTTTTGCAGGCTTTCCTTGAACGTGCGGCCAATGGCCATCGCTTCACCGACGCTCTTCATCTGCGTGGTGAGCGTGGGGTCGGCTTGCGGGAATTTCTCGAAGGCAAAACGCGGAATCTTGGTGACGACGTAATCAATGCTCGGCTCGAAGCTCGCGGGGGTTTCGCGCGTGATGTCGTTCTTGAGTTCGTCGAGCAGATAGCCGACGGCGAGTTTGGCGGCGATCTTCGCGATGGGAAAGCCGGTGGCCTTGGACGCGAGCGCGGAACTGCGGCTGACGCGCGGGTTCATCTCGATGATGACCATGCGGCCATTCTCCGGGCTGACGCCGAACTGGATGTTCGAGCCGCCGGTCTCGACGCCCACGGCGCGGATGACGGCGAAGCTCTGGTCGCGCATGATCTGAAATTCCTTGTCGGTCAGCGTCTGGATGGGCGCGACGGTGATGCTGTCGCCGGTATGGACGCCCATGGGATCGAAGTTTTCGATGGAGCAGATGATGACGCAGTTGTCAGCCTTGTCGCGCATGACCTCCATCTCGTATTCCTTCCAGCCGAGGAGGGATTCTTCGATGAGGATTTCGTTCACGGGCGAAAGCTCGATGCCGTTCTTGGCGATGGCTTCAAACTCTTCCTGATTGTAACCGATGCCGCCGCCTGTGCCGCCCAGCGTGAACGCGGGCCGGATGATGAGCGGGAATTTGCCGATCTTTTTCGCGACGTCGCGGGCTTCGTCCAGGTTATGCGCGACGCCGGAGATGGGAACGTCGAGGCCGATCTGGAGCATCAATTCCTTGAACGCGAAACGGTCTTCGCCTTTGTGAATCGCTTCAGGCTTCGCGCCGATCATTTCGATGCCGTATTTTTCCAACACGCCGGACTTGTGCAAAGCCATCGCGGTGTTTAATGCGGTCTGGCCGCCGAGCGTGGGGAGCAAGACGAGCTTGTGCGCAATTTCGGGGAGCACGCGCGCCTCGCGCGTTGTCGAAGCCGCCCCGGCTTCGACTTTTTCCGAACGCGAGGCGCGTTCGGGTGCGCCCGGGGCGGGCGCGCTCCTCATTTCAACAGGAACGCCCATCCGTTTCATCTCTTCCAACTCGCGCACGATGATTTTCTCCACGCATTCCGGCGTGATGGGTTCGATGTAGGTGCGGTCGGCGAACTCCGGGTCGGTCATGATGGTGGCCGGATTGGAGTTGATGAGGACGACGCGGTAGCCTTCCTCGCGCAGGGCTTTGCAGGCCTGGGTGCCGGAATAATCGAACTCGCACGCCTGGCCGATGATGATCGGGCCGGCGCCGATGATGAGGACGCTGTGGATGTCGGTGCGTTTGGGCATAAATCGAAACGGCAGAATGAAACACGAATCGCCAGCGGAATAAAAGACAAAAGCCCCTTTACGGATTTCAAAAAATCTTTAAGCAATTAAGGTTTCACCTTCAAACCTTCGCTGGTCGCAGCTTTTCGCTGGTGATGATCGAAACTCAAAAAGTTTCGAGCGTCCAAATGCAGCGACGTGGCGACGTGCAGCAAATCAAACGCCCGGTAGCCGCGCGCAGCGGTATAGCGCGCCGAAAGCCGTTCCGCAATGTGATGCACGTCCGACCAGTCCGCCGGGACAATCATCACCGCGCCCATGTCCATGTTGAGTTGCAGTTTGCCGAGCGCGCCATCGCAATCGGCTTGCGGAAAACCCTTGTTGGGATTTTGTTCGTGCAGCCAGACTTGAAAGCGCAGGGATTGCCGGAATTCAAACAACAGCAGGCTAGAAACGTGCAACGCTTCCGGCATGGTTTTGAAATATTCAGCGGCGGCCAAAGAACTATCTTGCCGCCGATAAAGCGCGCAAAGAAATGACGTGTCTGGATAGGCGGTCATCCTTCTTCGCCTTCGAGTTCCGCCGCGCGCATTTCAGCGACTTCCTTGGCGGAAAAAATGCGGTCGCCCCACGTTTCCTTCAACTGCGCCATGATGTCGGGCTTGACGAGTTTGCGTCCCGTAGGTTTAGGCAAAGGCGTGATGCGGGCGATCGGGCGTCCGTGCCGCGTGAGTTCGATTTCGCTGCCATTACGAATCCACGCTTCGACGCGCGAAAAATCGTAACGCAAATCCCGGATGGTTGCAGTTTTCATTTGTGATTCTATTTTGTATCACAATTTGAATCGTGTCAAGCGCGGCGGGACAAAATCTGAAATCGTGCAACGCTAAAACAATTTCGACCGGTTTCCCGCAGCCGGTTTCAACCCCAGTTTTTTGCAGCTCAATTCCGTCGCGACGCGGCTCATGGTTTTACTTTTAATTTTTCCGCAGCGGCCAGTTTGCGCTGGCTGGCGTCGAACGTCAGAAATTCCCGCGCGCCCAAGTGCAATGCCGTCGCCACATGGAGAACATCAAAACTCCGATACCCGCCCGCAATCGTATGGCGCGTGGAAAGTTCCCCGGCACGGCGAAACACGTCCTGAAAATTACATGAGGCAAGCACGGCCACGCCGTCCGCCAAATCTGTTTCAAACCGGTTCAACGCGATTTGCGCATCCGCCAACGCAACGCCTTCGCGCGGGTTTGCAGAATGTCGCCAGGCTTGAAAGCGGAGCGCCTGGCGGAATTCATAGGCAAGCAACGCCGTGACGTGCAATGGTTCTTTCATCGTGGCCGCGTGCGCCGCCGCCGCCGCCGAAGTTGACTGCTTCACATAAAAACCGAACAGAAAGCTGGTGTCAGAGTAAGCGGTCACGAAAGGTCTCCCCGGCTGGCCGCAAGGCCGCGCGCCATGTCCGCCGCGTCATATTTTGTATCGCCAAAATCCTTCTTCAACCGCGCCATGATGTCCGGCATTTTGAACCGGCGCGGCTTTTCCGGCACGGCGGGCAAAAGGCGCGCGAAGGGTTTCCCACTTTTGGTGATCTCCACCGGCTCGCCCTCGGCAATCCACGAAGCCACGCGCGGAAAACGGTTTCGCAAATCCCTGACGGTTGCTGTTTTCATAGTGATACAAATGTGTATCACGCGGTTGAAAATGTCAAGGCTGCTCTAACCATCAGCAACGCTAAAAAAGTTTGGATTGATTCCCCGTCGCCGGTTTCAAGCCGAGTTTCTTGTAACTCAATTCCGTCGCGACGCGGCCTTGCGAGGTGCGGTTGAGGTAGCCTTCCATGATGAGATACGGTTCATAAACTTCCTCAATCGTGTCCGGCTCCTCGCCGACGGCGACGGCGAGCGAGTTCACGCCGACCGGCCCGCCGCCGAATTTCGTGATGACGGCTTCGAGGATGCGCTTATCCATTTCGTCGAGACCGTTCTCGTCAATCTCCAGCATCGCCAGCGCGCGGTCGGCAACTTCTTTCGTGATGCGCCCGTCATGACGCACTTGCGCATAATCACGCACGCGGCGGAGCAAATTATTCACGATGCGCGGCGTGCCGCGGCTGCGCCGGGCGATTTCGTGTGCGCCGGATTCTTCGATTTCAACATTCAGCAACCGCGCCGAGCGGATGACGATTTTCTGCAAATCTTCGCCGACGTAATAATCCAATCGCTCGCGCATCCCGAAGCGCGTGAGCAGCGGCGCGGTGAGCAAACCGCTGCGCGTCGTCGCGCCGATGAGCGTGAAGCGCGGGAGGTTCAGCCGCACGCTGCGCGCGTTCGGCCCCTGGTCAATGATGATGTCCAGTTTGAAATCTTCCATCGCGGGATAAAGATATTCCTCGATGGTTTTTTGCAGGCGATGGATTTCGTCAATGAACAGCACGTCGCCTTCTTCGAGATTCGTCAGCAGGCCGGCGAGGTCGCCAGCTTTTTCAATCGTCGGGCCGCTCGTGCTTTTGAAATTCGCGCCCATCGCTTTTGCCAAAATGCTTGCGAGCGTGGTTTTGCCGAGGCCGGGCGGCCCGTTTAATAAAATATGGTCAAGCGGCTCTTTTCGTTTTTTCGCGGCGGCGACGGCGATTTCCAATCGCTCCTTCACTTTCGGCTGGCCGGTGAATTCAGAAAAGAGCGACGGGCGCAGCGTCATTTCGAGCGCCACGTCTGGTTTGTTCAAAGTGGAAACCGTGTGTTCGGACATCGCGTGAAAGATTGCGGCAGGTTGTGTGCAGCGGCAAGCGTGATCGTTCAAAGATTTTGAAAAGGCCTGTTTTAATTCAAATCCATGAAGCCATTCAGCCGGCGCATGAATTTCCCCCGCCGGCTGAACGCCTCGTTGCAGGCCTGCCTGTTTCACGAGATTGATTGTGCGGCGGGTTTCTGCTACTGAATCCGCGTGCCCGATCCCAGCCTGCTGGCCCTCATCCCGGCTTACAACGAAGAAGCGCGCATCGAACCGGTGCTGCGCGATTACGCAGATTTTTTCGGGCGGAATTATTCCGGCAAGTTTCAACTGGTGGTCGTCCTCAACGGCTGCCGCGACAACACGCTCGGCGTGGTGCGGCGCGTGGCGAAGGATTTTCCCTGCATCGGCTGGCTGGATTTTCCCGCGCCCATCGGCAAGGGCGGCGCGCTCATCGAAGGCCTGAAGCTCGCCGGCCACGCGGATTTGATCGGCTATGTGGACGCGGACGGCGCGACGCCGCCGCGCGCGTATCTGGAGCTGGTGAAAAAAATCGGCGCGGCGGACTGCGTCATCGGCTCGCGCTGGCTGCCGGGCGCGGTGATCCACCAGTCGCAGACGGGCAACCGCCAGTTCGCCAGCCGCGTGTTTCATTTCATCGTGCAGACGCTGTTCTGGCTGGACATCCGCGACACGCAATGCGGCGCGAAGGTGATGAAGCGCGCGGTCGCGGAAAAAATCCATCCCACGCTGTGCATCGCGGACATGGCGTTCGACATCAACCTGCTCTACTCAATGAAACGCGCTGGCTTCCGCATTCTGGAGACGCCGACGGAATGGACGGATCAGGCCGGCTCAAAAGTCGCGCTGGGGCGTTCTTCTTTGACGATGTTTTTATCGGTCGTGCGCATCCGGCTGATTTATTCGCCGTTCTACAAACTGCTGAAACCGCTGCGGCCGCTGGAAGGCTGGGTTTATGGCCGGCTGCTGCGCGCCCCGCGACCGCTCGCCGCGCCGGAGAAAAAAACTTAATTTCCCGGCGAGGATTTCCTGCCCCAGGTGAACCACGCGCAGATTCCGAGCAGCAGCAAATTAAAAACGCCCAGCGTCTGGATCATCATTTTCAGGCCGGCCTGCGTGTCGGCCAGACTGCCTGCGTGCCGGCCAACCATCGCCAGCGCGACGCCATAACCGATGGCGGCCAGCACCAGCCACGGCACGGCGGAAAATTTTGAACGCGCCATCAGGCTGTTGACGAGCACGAACGAAACCGTCAGCGGCAACATGCACCACGCAAACCACGGCACGAGCGGCGCGGCGACCAGATAGCTCTTGTCGTAAATGATCCGCAACGGCAGCCACGGCAGAATGGTGCAGGCGACCGCCGCGCAGGCACCCGCGAAAACCGTCGCGCCCAGGGCCAGCACCAAAGCGTGCGATTTCTCACCGGTCGCCGCGCTCCGCGCCAGTTTTGGGAACATCACCGTGGTCAGCGGTTGCGTGAAAAAAACCAGCGCGCGGCCGATCATCCCCGCCGCCGCGTAAAATCCCGTTTGATCCGCCGGGAAATATTTTTGCGTGAAAATCATGTCCGCGCTCAACATGAATTGCGCCGCGCCCAGCCCAAGCGTCAGCGGAATCAAGCGTTTCAGCCAGTTTTTCCATTCGACCTGCGTCGTTTCAATTTTCCAGACGTCGCGGATCTGCCAGCCGCCGACAAGAATCAGCAGCGCCATTCCGCACAGAACCGCGCTCATCGCACCCGTCGCCCAGCCGTGAAAAACCAGGATGACGAGGCAAATCAAACC
>Ga0209483_1000455_pt1 | contig 36212 bp, 28 predicted proteins | sample NGEPerA_FD_184508 | JGI IMG/M metagenome (GOLD analysis project Ga0209483, IMG submission 184508) | Arctic peat soil microbial communities from the Barrow Environmental Observatory site, Barrow, Alaska, USA - NGEE PermafrostL2-A... | ecosystem: Environmental > Terrestrial > Soil > Wetlands >...
CCTGCGATCATCAAACGCCCGCCGTCACCGTTCACACAAGGCCAATCCCGCATCGACGCATGAGCGTCCCTAACCCCTACTCATGCGATTGGGCCTCGTATTTAAGTGTCCGCCAATTTGAAAGAGGCACAACGGAACCGCGTCGAGCCACGATTGCGGTAATACGCCGTGCCCTCGAAACGGGTGGCGTGATCTTCATCGATGGGAACGGCGAAGGGCCGGGCGTCAGGCTAAAAAAAACAAGATAAGGACTTCCAAGACGCAAGGCCCCGATCGCCGCCTCGGCTTGCAGTCGTCACCCGCGCAGATCGATGGCACCCCGGGATCGGCCGATGACTGACAATGTGATCGGCGGACCCAATTTACGAAACGAAGCCAATTAGGGTCGGGCCACTCCCGTAAATCAACGCCGAGCGCGTCGAGGCCATTTCCGTTGCGTGCGATCAAGAGATCGCGTCAAGCCCAGCAGCGAACGCGCCTCAGCAACATCGTAAGCAGCGCGCAGGCGATCATAGGTCCGCCAGCGCATACCTTTCGGCTTATCCGGAAAATCTTCCAGCATGTTCGGGCTCCCGCCCATTCGCTTTCGGAGTTTCTGCGCCTTTCCAAGCCCGCGATGGCGGAGCGGTTCCAGCTGACTTTCGTAGGCGAGTCCATAGCATTTGCGGCACGCAAAGAGACGACCATCAATGTAAAGCTTGGTCACTCGCCGGCCACAATAGATTCCATTGGCATGCACCGAACACGTGAACCAGGGCCTTTCCCCACCAAAACTGCAAGGCGTCCATTCGATCGGCACTCGCTGCTCGACATTGCTCCAATCCTCCCCAGAGGGCCGGCTTTTGTATTTCAACGTCATGGAATGACGCTGGGTTTCGACGTTGATGGACCCGACTTCCTCACCGTCGCTCGTCCAAGTCCATGAAAAACACCGAGGAAATCGAAGGTATCCGAGACGATTCCAATGCAGAACGTCAATGGATCTGCAACCCTCAACCCTGCCGCGAGCCATTTATCGTGGCCTCCGTGTTGTAGGTCACGCAAAATTATATATTGCGGGTGACAGCCGATTTCAAATCACGTGGCGGTTCTCTTGTCAGACCGCCGATGGTTGAGCACCCTATTCGCCCTTCGTTACGTGCCATCACTCTGATTTCGCGGGCTCAGCCTCACGAAATCGGACGCAAGCGAACACTGGTTCTTCCAAGAGTCTTGGCGATATTGATTGGTAGCGCATTGGAGCTTGCTAAGCACGGCGACCTGATACGCCAGCCTCAGGCCTATTTCGGGAAAATATTGCGCTGCTGTCTGCGGATTTCGCGAGCGCGGCGAATTGGCTCTACGCGTTCTCGCAGAGCATCCAAAATGACTAGCTTCTCACCGTAGCTAAGAGCAGCAAGCTGCTTTCGACCCTCAGCCTTGCGAGCTAAGATATCTGAAATGTCTGGGTATTGTTGGAGCCGTTCCTTCATAGAATTATCCTACCGCGAGAGGGTTCTTAATTCCACTTTTGAGACAGAAATTCTTCCAAGCATCTATCAGAGCATGCCTTTCCAGGGCGCCATTTAAGGCGGTCAAGTCCACGGTTTTCTGGTTTAAAAAGGACTCAATCCGTGCCCAGTCCTTGAGGCGGCCTAGCTTTACCGCCGTAGCAACGATGTGCTCCGCCCTGAGGCAACGGGCCTTTAATGGGGGATCGCCTGCAAGACCAATATCGAGCTCGATTGCTTGATCCAGGGCCTCTTCGTCGAGCGCGGATGCAACCGGAAGAAACTGCACCGGCCATTCCTCGATAAGAAACCCAACGTCAGTGCGTTTTGTATAGCCCATATTCGCCAACGCTTTTTCAATCGGCGTGAGAAGAATTAAACCCGATTTGTGCTTCTCCAAATTAGCAATCGAAATGAGGATATCCAGGTCTTCTGTAAGGGTCGGCTCGATGTAATTTAACGCGGCGACCGCGCCGGCAATCGCATAGCGTTCAATGACGCCGTGCCTCGCCAACTTTGAAACCACTTCAATGGTTTTCCGCATCGACATGCCTACAGCTTTGCAAAGAACCGCTAGGTTGTCGATGTTTGCAGACGGCGATGTGCGCGGGAATCTATGGCCTGAGAGTTGGGACGGCGCATCTGGCGTCGCTCGAGGGCGAACAAGGCCCGCTGCAGTGACCTCTCTTGGGCCGTTCGTAACGCGTCAGCTTCGGTAGCTGGTCCTCATGGGCCGTTAGCATCCTTTTCGCAATACGCACCGCGGTTCATCTCCGGTTTAGGGAATTTTCAGATCAGTTTATTTATTGAGTCGATGAGATTTCCTCGCCATTTAGTTTTATGACCGTCGCTTTTCCATCTGTTCCGCGGCGGTGCATCTTGAAGTTCTTCCCCAAGAGTGCGGTTTCCCGCAGATCCTTGAGCGCTTGATCGGTGTAGCCGCTCCGTCACGCGACGGCCTCAAGCCCATTCTTTTTGACCAGGGTGAGCAACTTTAGCGAGGCTCCCTGCGGGTGTTTCTCGCCGCGCTCCCATTGACTGATCAACCCGGTCGTCACGTTCAAATAGCGCGCGAAGACCGCCTGACTGGCTCCTTCGCGCAGTCGGAGGGCGCGGATTTCCCTTGGCTTTAAAGGTCGCGTGGGGGTAAGGCACATCGTGTCGAATTCGCGCATGGTCTGCTTGCACATCACGCCGGCAGTGTGAAGGCCTTCGGCCGTTTCGTGGATCGAGGCCATCACGGCGCTTCGATACTGTTTAGTCTTTGTCATCGCACATCACCTCCGTCAGTGTTCCGAATTCGACCGCTTTAGCGATCGCCTTGTCGTCGAACGCCAGCATCTCCGATGCGAGCTTTTTCAGGGCGGCAAGCTCGTTAGAATCGATGTTGTCCTTATCGTTTTTTGCAAAGCCGTGAACAAAATACGCGCGCTTGCCCCTTCTGTATAAAATCAACGTTCTGGCTCCGCCTGACTTGCCACCACCGGGACGGGCAACCCGCTGTTTGATGACGTCGCTCCCAAGGTCGGCGTCGATCAAGCCTCGTTCGGCGGCGGCAACGGCTTTACAAAGCGCCGCGTCGTTGAGCCCCGCTTTTTTGAGAAAGCGTGTAAACGACTTGTTCCTGAATATCCGCAACCCGCCTCCTCAACAATCGCGACCACGATTATTACAATATAACACTTAGTGTTATAGATTACAAGGCCGGTTTGGCCTGGGCGTACAGTGCGCAAGAATTCACGCCCACATACTAAATCGCCGACGCCATTTGACTATCGATCTAATTTGGAAATTAAGCCGGAAATGAGGAATTCCCGCAGAGAGTCTGATAAAGCCATATAGACTTAAACTTAAAGCGCCTACTGGCCGCCGGCGAGCAAACACAAACAAAGGCCGCGCGAGCGCGTACGCGCACAAACAACCGTTTAATCTTTGAGGGTAGATCGGGGCTGTTAGCCGCCTTCACCCACCACCACGAAGGGCGCCCAGTATAACGGATGGGCGTATTCGGGATGGGCCGGATCGGCCATCACCTCGAGCTCGGCGCGACGCAGGGCTTCGGCGCGGCCGATTCCGGTTTCGTCGAGATGTGCGACAAAGCGGGTCATCAGCGCGACGGTCGAATCCGACACCACCGCCCAGTGCGATACCATCAGCGAGCGCGAGCCGGCATAGAGGAAGGCCTTGGACAGGCCGGAGAACCCCTCGGCGCCGGGCGTGCCGTCGGACGCGGCGGTATTGCAGGCGGATAGGATCACTAGATCGGCGTTGAGATTCAATTGCGCGATCTGGCTCGCCTTCAGCAACCCGTCGTCGTCGGCCGACGGGCTGGCGGGCGGCGTCAGCACCAGTCCCGGCTCGGCGTTCCCGACATCGCCCGCGAGAAGACCGTGCGTGGCAAAGGCGATCACCCGGCGGTTTGACAGATCGGCGCGCCGCACCGCGGTGACGGTGGCGTTCTCGCGCAGCATCACCGAGCCCGGCGGGGCTTTGAACAGCCTGGCCTCGGCCGCGAGCTCGCCCGCAGTCTCGGGCAGCGAGGGCAGGCCACGGATTGCCGCTACGTCGACGCGCCCGCCGCGATAGACCGTGGCGACGGTCATGCCGCGGCTTTTGGCTTTTGGGTGATCGTCGAGCAGCGGATCGCCGATGCCGAGGAACGGCAGCGCAGCGCGCGAATTCCGGGCGAAGAGGCGCAGCGACTTCAACGACGAGACCGAGGGCAGCACGCTCACCGCGTAGCGCCGGGCGAACCAGGGCGCGGTCCTCAGCGCATTGGAATCGGACATCGTGTTGGCGGCGGGTTTCCCTGTCAGGAGGACCCCTAATGGCAGGCTGTCGAGCGCGCCGTCGGTCACGACATAAACGGTCCTTGCGCCCTGGAGCGCAGGCTCGACCGGAGCAAAGAGTTGCTGATAGAGCGCATAAGCCGTGCTCGCCTCGAAAGGCGGCGCGGTCGCGTTGCCCTCGGGATCAAGGCTGGCGCGCAGCTTCTTGATCGCGGCGGAAAGCGCCGCGTTGCCGACCGGGGCGCCGAAAATCCCGGCGCCGCCGGCGCGAACTACCGCGATCAGGCTTTCGCCCGGTCCCACGGCGAAGACCATCAGCGCCTGGTCCGGGGCTAGCAGCTTCTGCGTCTCGACGATGGTGACGGGCCTGGGATTCGCGAGCTCGGCATAGCGCGGGAACTTGGTGGCGAGATCGGCGTCGAGCTGCGCCAGGCGCTGGCGCGTGCCGTCCGTCTCGGCGCGCAGCTGGGCCTCGGCCTTCGTGTCGCGTTGCTCCGGCGGCGCGCTCACCGCCTTGAGTATGAGCGCCTCGTCGGTATCGAGCCGGTCTTGCGTGTCCTGGCGCTGGCGCACCAGATTGGCGAGCGCGTCGCTGCCGGCGGCGAAGCGCGCCGCCATATGCGACACCGCCGCCGCCGTGTCCGAGGCCTTGGACCATTGCAAGGCGGCGAAGGCTTCCTCGCGAAGCGCCGGCGTCGCTTGGGTATTGGCCGCCGCCAGCCGCCCTGCGACGCCCGCTTCCTCGAGGAAGATCCCACGCGCAGCGCGCAACTCGGCCTGCCCGCCCCGGCTTTCCTTCGCGCCCGCGACGCGCGCCGCCATGACGGCGGACGCCCGGCGGATGAACGGCAGCTCGTCGGCGAAGCGGCCTTGCGCGTGATAAAGCGCGGCCAGGTTCACCAGGCTGTTGGCGACCAGGGGATGCAAGGGGCCGAGCGCCTTGGCGCGGATCGCGAGCGCGCGTTGCAGCAGCGGCAGGGAGTCCGCGAACCGGCTTTGCGCGTTGTAAAGTGCGGCCAGGTTGTTGAGATCGATGGCGACATCGGGATGGTCGGCGCCGAAGGTCTTCTGGTTGATCGCCAGCGCGCGTTTATAGAGCGGTTCGGCCTCGGCATAGCGCCGCTGGTCGTAATAGAGCTTGGCTAGGTTATTGAGGCTTTGCGCGACCAGCGGATGCTCGGGGCCGAGGGCTTTTTCGCGGATCGCCAGCGCGCGCTGGTAAAGCGGCGCGGCATCGGCGAAGCGACGCTGGTCGTCATAGAGTTTGGCCAGATTGTTGAGGCTTTGCGCGACACGGAGATCGCCGGGGCCAAACGCCTTCTCGTTGATCGCCAGCGCGCGCTTGTAGAGTGGCTCGGCGTCGGCGTAACGGCCCTGATCGTCGTAGAGCAGCGCCAAACTACCGAGGCTGGTCGCGGCCTCGGGGCTGTCGGGGCCGGATGATTTCTCGCGGCTCGCCAAGGCGCGCTTGAACAGCGGCTCGGCCTCGGCATAGCGGCCTTCGTCGAGATAGAGTCCGGCGAGGTTGTTGAGGCTCAAGGCGACGGCGGGATGATCGGGGCCGAGCAATTCTTCCCAGATCGCCACCGCCTGCTTCAGCGGCGGTTCGGCTTCGGCGTAGCGGGCCTGAGCGTGGTAGATCTCGGCGAGATTGGTGAGGCTGGTGGCATAGAAATCTTTGTCCGCGCCGGCTTCGGACTGCGCCAGGGGAAGCGCCTTCTTCGCCCAGCTCTCGGCCTGGGCGTAGTGCCCGGCGGCCATGGCGGCGTTCGTCCTGGTCCAGGCATCCTTGAGCGCGGCGGATTGCGCCCAGGCGGACGTGGCGGCGCCGAAGAAGGCCAGCAGCGAGAGCATGGGCAGGAATCGGCGCACGTTTTCCCCCCAGAAACCGCAGCCAAGTACCGACGCTAGCACTAGCAGCCATATTGGCAAAACCTGGGTAGTAGGTCCGTTTGACTTTCTGGGCCTATTTGGCTTGCCGCCCCGCTATGCCATATTGGCCGTATGTCGAAATATGAAGTTGTTTGGGTTAGGCAGGTAAGGGCCGGCGGCATCGAATTGGGATTTGCCGTTGAAGTCCCCATTCCGGGCAAAGAGCCGAGTCCCAGGCGGCTTTATAAGACCATGGCAGAAGCCCAAGCCGAGGCCAATAGGCTGAACGCCCGAGAAATGGTGAAAGACCTTGGCAACCAAGCGCCTTAAAGCCCTCGTCAGTTAGTTCATCCTCCGGTCGAATCATTCCCGGCGTTTTGCGAAACGAGCCCAACAATTCGCCGAGCGGCTTCGTCAAAATCCCAATTCGACGTAAAGTTGCTCGCCGATGAAGGCACCTCGTGGCTCTTGTCCTGACTGTTTTTCCGTACCGGCTTTGGGGAACTAGTTGAAGCGACTCTTCATTGTTCAAAACGGTCTTGTCGACCGCCACTCCCACTACTATGGGGAGACCAAGGGGTGGCGCGAGGTTTGCCGTGCGCGGGGCATTGCGCTGCACCTCTATATCAACAGCCATGCTCTGCCGGACATCGTCGAAGAGCTTTCGGCAAATCCCGCATTCCCTTATGCCCCGGATATTATCCTCGATAAGGACGCGGTAAGTGGACGGCTATCGGATTTCATCACGCTCTCTGAGCAGTTCGCGCAATCCTGTGCCGCGCTCGAGCGCGACGGCATCACCGCCGACGACGATATGGTGGTTTCCTATTCCACGGAACGCGACATGTTCGGTGCGGCCCTCTGGCTCGAACGCATTCCGGCGGCACGGCGGCCAACGATCGTCTTCATCTTCCATGGCCCAAACATGGCTTGGACGTTCGATGCGGATCGCGCGAAGTTCAAAGGCGAGTTTTCGTATTTCCGGTATGCGATGAAGCGGATGCGCGCCGTCACGCCGGCGGAGAAGGTCGTCGTCTATGCCACCGGCGCCCGCCTCGCGAAGGTGCTTGAGGGTATTTTTCAGCATCCCTGCGAATACTGTCCGCTGCCGACTTACTATGTGTCCAACGACGTGCTCGTCGCGTCCGATGAGCAGACGGGACCACGGGTCAATGTCAGGCTCGCCGGGGGATTGCGGTGGGAGAAGGGCGACGACCTCGCCCTCCAGGTAATCTTTCGGGTTGCCGGGTTGCGCCCCGGTACGAGCTTCGCCGTCCAGGTTCACGATCGGCAGCATGCCGAGGCAATCGCCGGGCAGCTGGCACCGCTCTCTGGCACCCGCTCGCGATGTTACGTGCAAGCCGGTCAGCTCAGCCATGAACTCTATCAGCGGCGTTTGGTGCACAGCGACATCCTCCTCTTGCCGTATCGGCAGACGAGCTACGCGTTACGCTCCTCCGGCGTTTTCTCGGAAGCCGCGGGCTTAGGTATCGTCACGGTGGTTCCAAGTCGCACCTGGATGGCGGATTTGCTGAACGAGGGCTGCGGGGCCGGCACCATTTTCGATGAACCGACCGTCGACGGCGCCTCGACTGCATTGGTTGCGGCAATCGACGGGTATGCTGAACTGTCGGCGCAGGCGCGACGCCGAGCGCCAGACTGGCGGCGCACCAACTCTGTGGCGGCGCTGCTCGATAAGATCGTTCAACGAACGGCGCCGGTTTGATGAGGGGTTATGAAGCCCGGCCCGCAATCGACCGAAGCGATCGACGAGAGAACACTAATTCCTTATTCTTGCGCCATCAGCATGAGGGGGAGGAAAATCATGCGAAGGATTTTTATCGGCCTAGCCTTGACGCTCACCGCGCTACCGGCCTGGGCGCAGTCACCAAATCATAAATGGGTGAAGGCAGGGACAGAGCAAACAATGGCAGGACTTTATATATGCGTTGATCAAAACAGAATCGTAAAGGGTGTGGACGGACGCACTCAATACGAAGACACAATGAATTTGAATAATACAATGACCTGCGAGGGAGGATTGGAAAGTGACATAAGCGTTGAAAACGTAAATTGTAACGAGGATATGTCCGGCGAGAATTTAATGATTGCAGGTCAACCATATAAAAAGGACGGCACATATAATTGGGCAGACAGAAAAGAAATAAGCGTTGAAAGCACTTCAATGCTTGGCCAGAGCGCAAAGTTTGTCTGCCATAAGTAAAGGGGTAGTCGTCCAAGCGCGATGCCGGCTGGCAGCCTAAGGTGTCCGCCACCGGCTGAGGGCCGATAGAAGCTGGACGAGGGTATGAATATGCCGAAGCTACCGAAGGTCAGCGACGAGGTTCGGCTTCCGATCCTTATCGAGGAGGACGACCGTACCGGACCCTCTAGCTGTTGCCAGCAGCGAGCGTAGCGAGAGCGAGCGCCACGCGGCTTGGCCGTCGGTCCGGCGGCGCTGCCGCGACATCGCGAAGCTGCTTGCGGCCACGCATTAAATGGCAGCGGACGGCGTTCGGCGAAATTTGCATCCGCACGGCGATCTCTTTCGAGCGCAGACCCTCGAAGGCCGCGAGCGACACGGCCACGCGTTGATTCCGTGGCAAGTGACTTATCGCCGTGGTCATTTCGCTGCAGGTCAGGCGATCGTCTTGCGTCGGCGCGATCGCCTCGCGGGGCGACTGATCCAGCATAAGGGCTGTCGCGTCGCGCGCGCGAAGGCTGCACTCGGTGGAAAAAAGATTTCGCATAATGACTTTGACCCAGGCAGAAAAGTTGGTGCCTGGCTGCCATTGATCAGCATAGGTCAGGACGCGAACAATCGTGTCTTGAACCAGATCGTCGGCGTGATCATTATCGCGCACCAACATCCAGGCGAAACGCCGCATTTTCGACATTTCCTTTTCAACAAGCACCGATATCGACTCGGCGCTTACCACATCGTCCCCGGTTGCGAGGGGCAATCCACATGGCTTCCCTTTGAGAGAATGCGAAAACGGATCGCAGACATCGGTCGCTGGCGCGGCGAAGCCGTCGACACGTTGGAGCGTCGCGATGTCGCTTCCTAGAGGGACGTCGCCGTCAGATAGATGCGCGTTGTAATCGTCAATAGTGCCGGTGAAGATGACCACATCAGGCTTATTCATCGAGGGCACACAACTGCAATTGCGCATGTGCGTAATGCGTTGCTCCACCTTGATCCGCGCATCGGCGAGGAAGGCTTCTTTGGCGTTTGCCACACCGGCGACGTTGCTCTCAAGCCCGCAACGGAGCCCGCGAAAGATCGCGATGACGTCTGGGCTCGCTCGGCCTCAATTCCTTCAAGTCTGCCGTCATATTCGATCGCGCTAACGTCTCTTCCCTGATCGAGAAGCTCGCGAGCAGCCGCGATAGCGCGCGTTAGCGTGCTGATCGAGCGCAAGCCACCCCTGGTCGCGGTTTTGTAATGGATACTCCACGTCATTAACCACAACTGGTGCATTTTTTCGGTAGCACAAGTGGGTAAAAATACTTAGGCCAAGCCCCTGTTTTATAAGAGTTCCTGGTAACAATTTTCTACTCAGAGGAACAGCGAGTTATTCGAATGAATAGGGAAGCTACGCGAGGTGGACGGCGCGCTGTGGATCGCCGTTAACCAGAATTCAACCCGGACAGCTCTTACTGGCTGCGACATTTGTGTTGCCGCAGGGTCTCTATCCGCGACCCCGCTGGCTCAGCCTAAGGGGAATATGACCGCACTGACTCTCATGCAGCTCGGAAACCGCCTCCTCTCGGTGGCCTGCGGCAGCATGGGCATCTTCTGCCTTTGTGAGAGCTTTATGGCTGGATCGATCGCTGCTTATGCGATCGTCTTTTTCATTATGGGCACGGCCCTCGAAGTGGCTGGCAGCTATAACGACTCTCCGCACCGGCGCTGATTTTTCAATTCGCCGGTCAATCACCGCGCAGGGATCGCTGTAGACGCGTTGCCAGGCGCGGCTTGTCTGCTGCTTGCGCTGCGCGTCCGAGCCACCAACCTCATCGGTCCAGCGCGGCAAATTGTGTCAAAAAATCGATACCCTTAAAACCATTCTAGGCGAGAACGAACGCTGCGCATGCGCATAACCGGATGCGCATCCAGCTATGAATCTCGGCATATATGACTAAAAACCAGGGCTTTTCGTAACCGGGCGATCTGGTTTCGGTCCGGTATCAGACTCTGCGTTCGGCACGAGATCCACAAATTAGTTAAAAATTTGCTCTAGTTTTGACACAATTCGTTCGCGGCTGAGTTGAGTCTGTATTGGTTGGCCTGAATTCCTTCCGGTCAGCCTTTTGGCTCCTCAATCGATGGATGGTTTGAACATGCGTAATCTTCTGACGAAGTTTCTGAAAGACCAAGGCGGCGCGTCGGCTGTCGAATATGCGATTCTGATGTCCCTCATCGGCGGCGCAATGATTGTGGCCGTTGGCTTGCTCGGGACAAAAATCACGGGCGTGTTTACGTCCATTACTGCCCTACTGACCTAATCGCCGGCGTCTGACGTGCGATGCTCCGGGCGGGAAGAGCTCTCGTCCTTCCCGTCCGGACGCTTTGCGGGGTGTCGTCCTTTTTCGCGATAAGGCAAATGTCCACCGTGAATCAACTTATTCTCTTCGTCGCGGTTTTCGTCTTCGGCGGAACCGCGGTCATGGATCTGCGACAACGCCGGATTCCAAACGAGCTGGTGCTGGCGGTCATCGCGCTTTCCCTAATCCACATGGCCTCGAGCCGCGATGTCACGACTGCGGTCAATGACGTGAAATGGGCCGGACTCGTATTGATCGGTTCGCTAGCCTTTTGGGCTCGGCGATGGCTCGGCGGCGGCGACGTCAAGCTGATCTTCGCCGCATCGTTGTTGGTGGGGGCCCAGGCTTTGCCCGACTTTCTAGTGCTGACCGTTTTGTTCGGCGGCGTGCTGGGAGGGCTCGCTTTCGGCGATATGTGGCTTGAAAAATACTATGGCTGGTCCGCCGGCCTGGCGTTTCCGCGCGTCGATCTGGCAGTCCGCAGCTCCGCCACCACGGTTCCACGTAAGGCTGCGGTGCCTTACGGCATTGCGATCTCTCTCGCCTGCGTCGCAACGCTTCTCACAACCTCGTCTGCTATTTGGTGACATGACATGCGTTCCAAGACGATCCTGATCGCCCTATTCATCGCTTCCGTGGCAGGCCTCGGGGCCATGCTTTGGCACAACGCCGAGAAAGTCGCCGTCGCCACCAATGGTGCGCAATCGAAGATAATGATTCTCGTCGCTGCTCAGCCATTGCGGACGGGCATCTTGCTGCGGTCCGAAGACGTGAAGTGGCAGGCGTGGAGCGACGCGGTCGTGCCGGGCGCCATCCTCCGGCCCTCGGAGGAAGACCGCAAAGTGAAACCCGATGCGGATGCCCATGTTCTCGCCGATGTCTATGGCGGAGTGGTGCGCCAACGCGTGGAAGCTGGCCAGCCGATCGTCTCCGGCCTGATCGTGAAGCCCGGCGATCGCGGCTTCCTGGCCGCGGTTCTCTCATCCGGATATCGCGCGGTGGCTATAAGCGTGACGGCGGTGTCGGGCGCGGCCGGTCTCATCTTCCCCGGCGACCATGTCGACGTGATTCTCACCCAGAGCTTCAAGCAGGCAGATGTGCCGCTGTCGCGACGCTCGGTCGGCGAGACGATCGTCTCGAATCTGCGCGTTCTCGCCATCGATCAGCGGCTGCAGCAAGTGACCCCGGATCCCAACGGCAACAGCGCTCAAGTCGCGCGCACGGTGACACTCGAGGTGCTGCCCAAGCAGGCGGAGATGATCAACGTCGCCACCGAGCTCGGCAAGCTTTCGCTCACGTTGCGCAGCGTGCCGACCAACGCCGAGCCCGTGACAGCGAACACTCGTGTCGAGGAAGCATCCCAATCAACCTGGGCCGATGATGTATCGCCCGCGCTTCGACGATCGGAGCAAAAAGCGGCGGCGGGGGAGACCGGTTCTACAATCCGCGTCGTGCGCGGCACCAAGGTCGAAGACGTGAAAGACTGAGATGATTCGCTCGATCGACAACGCATCAACCGTCACCCGTTGCCGAGGCATGGCCCCAGGGCTGGATTCTCGCTTTCGCGGGAATGACGGCGGTGTGGAACAGGCTCATCGGATTCAGTGCTAGGTCGCTTCTCGGGCTTCGGCACGATTCTGACGGGTAACGACTCGGGTGCCAGCGCACGCACCGGCATGTTGAGTACAAGTGGAGGTATGTAAAAATGGCTCGTCTTTCCGTGGCTTTGTCTTCCGAGAGCCGCCCTGTAGCGGCGGCGCGACCGAGCTTCATGGCCTTCGTCAGCGATGCCGAAAGCGAGCGCGTCATTCGCCGCGCGCTGCCTGAACTCACGGCCGAGGCCGATTCGGTTTGCCGCGGCACTGTCGCGAAGGCGATCGCGTATCTCACCGAACACCGTTCGCCCGCTCTTTTGATCGTCGATATCAGCGGCCAGGAGCTACCGCTCTCGAAGATTCATCAGCTCTCAGAGGCCTGCGAGCCAGGCGTGCAGGTGATCGCCATCGGCAACCGCAACGAGATCAGCCTCTATCGCGATCTCGTGCAGTCGGGAATCGCCGATTATGTCGTGAAGCCGCTGACCATCGAGATCGTCAGCCGCGCGGTCGAGGTCGCGACCCATCACGTGGCGGGCGCCGCGGTAAGCCAAAAGGTCGGCAAGGTGATCGCGGTGATGGGCACGCGAGGCGGCATTGGCACGACCACCGTCGCGGTCAATCTCGCCTGGCATTTGGCGAATCGCGTTGGGCGGCGCGTCGCGCTCGTCGATCTCGACCTTCAGACCGGCGATTGCAGCCTCATGCTCGACCTCAAGGCGACTAGCGCGCTGCGAGAGGCGCTCGAGAATTCCTCCCGTGTCGACCATCTCTATCTCGAGCGGGTGATGGTGCCGCATGGCGACCGGCTCTTCGTGTTGAGCGCCGAAGAATCGCTGCGCGATGAGCTGCGCTTTGCTCCAGACGGAGTTGAAAAGCTCATCACGGCGTTGCAATCGGATTTTCACTACGTCGTCATCGACGTTCCGCGCGTGCCGTCCGCGGCGATCCACCGTGCCATCGATATCGCCGCCCTTCGCGTCCTCGTCGCCGACGAGACGATCCGCTCGGCGCGTGAGATTGTGCGGCTGCGCGGGGTGCTTGGCCAAGGGCGTAGCACCGAACGTAACCGCCTCGTCATCAATTTCAGTGGGGAGCGGCGTCCGGGCTACATTCCGCGCAAGGATTTTTTGGACACGATCGAAATGCAAGCGGTGCTCACGATTCCGCCCGTGTCCAAGTCACGCAGCAGCCCCGCCCATTACGGCGCGCCGCTGGCGGCGCATCGCGGCCCGATTGCCCAGGCGATCGAGACGCTCGCCGCCGAGATCTCGGGACAGCCCGTGACACAGAAGAAATGGTGGCCATGGCGGTAAAAGGCAGCTTCGGCAAGCACAGCTTCCTCGCGGAGACGCGCTCTCTCGTCCTGGTCGTACCGGAGGACAACTCCGAACGCGCGGCGCTTGCCAACGACGAGAACCACCTCGCGATCAAGGAGCAGGTGCGGTCGATCTTGATGGCGCGCATCGATCCCGCGATCGCCGCGGGAATGGAGCGCCCGGAATTGCTCAGCGAGATTCGGCGCCTCGTCAACGATATCGCGGATCAAAACCGGGTCCGGCTCAACGAGCGGGAAGAGATCATTCTCGCCGACGAGCTGGTCGACGACATGGTGGGACTAGGGCCGCTCGAGCCGCTGCTGGACGACGATACGGTCAACGATATTCTCGTGAACGGCCCGAATGACGTTTATGTCGAGCGCACCAACGGCAAGCTCGAAATGACCTCGGTGCGGTTCCGCGACGCCGCGCATCTCGTCAATGTTGCGCAGCGGATTGCGACCGCGGTCGGGCGCCGGATCGATGAAGCAACCCCGATGGTCGATGCCCGCCTGGCCGATGGCAGCCGCGTCAACATCGTGCTGCCGCCGCTCGTCCTCAATGGCGGCACAATCTCAATCCGTAAATTCGCGAAGCGCAATATTACACTCGAGCACATGGCCGCACGGGGAAACCTCTCGGCGCCGATGGCGCGCTTTCTCGACATCGCGGCGCAGGCGCGGCTCAACATTCTGATCTCGGGCGGCACGGGTTCTGGCAAGACGACGCTGCTCAATGCGGTGTCACGTTTCATCAGCCGGCACGAGCGCATCATCACCATCGAGGACGCAGTCGAACTGCGGCTGCAGCAGCCACATGTCGTGCAGATGGAAACGCGCGTCGCCAACGTCGAAGGCGTCGGGCGCATTGCGCAGCGTGAATTGCTGCGCAACGCCCTGCGCATGCGTCCCGACCGGATCATCGTTGGCGAAGTTCGCGGCGAAGAAGCCTTCGACATGATGCAGGCGATGAATACGGGTCACGACGGCTCGATGTCGACGATCCATTCCAATTCGCCGCGCGACGCGTTGTCCCGTCTCGAGAACATGGTGTTGATGGGCAGCGTTAGTCTGCCGCTCGCGGCGATCCGGGCGCAGATCGCGAGCGCAATCAATCTCGTCGTTCATATCGAGCGCATGCGCGACGGAATCCGCCGTGTCCAGAATATCGTCGAGATCGTGGGCATGGAGGGCGACGTCGTGACCATGCAGGACGTGTTCGCCTTCCACCAGCAGGGCGAAAAGCGCGACGGCAAGCTCGCGGGCACTTTCGTGTCGACCGGCTTCCGTCCCCATTTCATCGAGCGCGCGGCCGCCTATGGGCTGGAGCGGCAGTTGCTCGAGGCGATCGGCATAGTGGCGCAGGCATGAACGGGATCCTGATCATTGCCGCGGCGCTGCCTGTGCTGTTCGGCGTGGCGATCGCCGCTTCGTCGATCGCGGATCGGCGCCGAACCTTGCTGCGGCAGCGGATCAGTCACAGCATTGGGATGTACACCGCTCCAGCGGTGACGGCATTGAACCTTCCGCTCGATGCCGCCAAAGAAAACTTATCGCCGGCCCTGCGCTGGCTGCCGCTCTCGGTCGCAAAACAGATCGAGGTCGCGCTGGGCGCGACCGGGGATCGGATCACCGTGCGGCATCTCCTACTCACTGGTAGCGTTGCAGGCGCGCTCGTTTTGTTTTTAATCGAGCGTCTGTTGTCGCCTTCTCCGATTCTGGCCCTCCCGATGGCGGCGGCGGCCGCGCTCGCCGCGCCCTTCGCCCTGGTACGACACGCGCAAGGGCGCTTTCAAACGATTTTCCTCAACGCATTTCCCGATGCACTCGACCTGATCGTCCGCGCCGTCCGTGCCGGGCTGCCTCTCGCCGATGCGATCGAAACCGTCGGGGAGGAGATCAGCGGTCCAGTCGGTGCCGAATTTCGCAACGTCCATGACGGAGTGACCATCGGCCTCGAGCTCGAGCAAGAGCTGATCCGTGCTGCCGAGCGCATTCGAGCAGTCGAGTTCCGCTTCTTCATCGTGGCCTTGTCGCTGCAGCGCCGGACCGGCGGCAATCTTGCAGAGACCTTGGAGAATCTCTCGCTGACGATCCGCCGCCGCAAGGAGATGTGGCTCAAGGCGCGGGCCGTCATGTCGGAATCGCGCGCCTCCGCGTGGCTCATTGGGCTCATGCCCTTCATCAGTGGGGGCGCAATCTATTTCCTCAGTCCGAACTACATGCAGATGCTCCTCGCCGATCCGCGCGGAAAGATGATCCTCGGCGCGGCGCTCCTCAGCGTTGCGACCGGCGCTTTCATCATGCGCACCATGATCAAGGGGGCGATGCGATGAATTTGCGCGATCTCCTCAGCCGAGCGGCCGAGACCCTGGGCGCACAATTCGCCGTCATGTCTCGCCTGGAGATCGCTGTCGCAATCCTGTGCGTTCTGATCCCGTTATATGCCATGGCGCATCTCTGGGTGATTTCGCAGCGTGAATTGATTGCGCAGCGCCTCGCCGCCATGAAGCGCAGCATGGCGCGGGGCCCGCTCAGTGAATCGAAGCTCGATCTGACCGCGGCCGCTTCGCCGCCGTGGTATGACCGGCTCGGCGCCGCCATAGCCGCGACTATGTTGGTCGGGGCGGTGGATCGGGCGCGGCTCACGCGGGCGCTCGCGGATGCGGGCTTGCGCGGCGGCAAATACCGGCTGGCGACCCTCATCGCGGTCAAGCTAGGTACCTTCGCGGTCGTGGCGTTCGGAGCCTGGTTCGCCATGACTTTCTACGGCTTGTTCGCGCATACCGCGATGGTCCGCTTCATCGTCCTGCTCTCCGCGGCGCTCATCGGTTGGCGCGTGCCAGATACCGTGCTGACGCGGCTCGCGCTGCGCCGCAGACAGCGCATCGAGCGCGCCCTTCCGGATGCGCTCGACCTCCTGGTGATCAGCGCCGAGGCGGGACTGAGCTTTGAGCAAGGGGTCGAGTTCGTCGCGCGTGAAATGGCACCGGTCATGGCCGAGATCAGCGAGGAGTTCGCGATCACCTCCGCCGAGCTGCGGGTGCTCGGCGACCGACGCGAGGCGCTGCAGAATTTCGCCGACCGCGTCAACCTGCAGGCGGTGCGCAGCATCGTCGCGACGCTGAAGCAGACCATGCGCTATGGCACGCCCCTCGCGCAGTCGCTGCGCTTGCTCGCCGCCGAGATGCGTAGCGCCCGCTTGCTGCGAATGGAAGAGCGCGCGGCGCGCATGCCGGTACTGCTTACGCTTCCACTGATGGGTTTCATCCTGCCGAGCCTCGTCATGGTCGTCGTCGGACCGGCCATTCTAAAGGCGATCGATGCGTTTAGTGTTTTGCTGAAATGAGCCGGTTTTTTGAAAAAACTGGAATGACAAAGTCGATATCGCGCTCGCGCAATGATCGAGGCCAGCGAGTGGTCCGAGGATTGCGCAGCGAGGCGGGATCGGCCGCGGTCGAATTCGCCCTTATTGCGCCGATATTCTTGGCTCTTCTCGTTGCCATCATCGAAACGGCGCTCGTTTTTTTCACCCAACAAATACTCCAGACCGCTGCGACTCAAACGGCCCGGCTAATCATGACCGGACAGGCGCAAACGCAGAACCTGACAGCGGAACAATTCCAGCAAGACGTATGCGGTAAATTACCTGCCATGTTCAACTGCGCCAATTTATACGTCAACGTACAGAATTTTACGTCATTCTCGACGGTTTCAATGTTGAATCCGCTTATAAATGGCAGCATCAAAAGTTCGAGCATGACCTATGGTCTCGGTGTTGGCGGCGATATCGAAGTGCTTCAGATTTTCTACCTTTGGCCGGCCCTAACCGCGCCACTTGGATTCGGTCTTCCGAATATCAACGGCAATTACCTGCTCGTCGCTACCGCCGTGTTTCGCAATGAGCCATTCTAATGGGCAATGCACGATGTGTTTTTAGCTCATTGATCCGCTGGTTCCCGTCGGTACTTGCAAAGCTCGCCATTGATCGGCGCGGCATAGCGGTCGTCGAATTCGCGTTCATCCTGCCGGTGATGCTCTTATGCTATCTCGGCGGCATGGAGATATCGCAAGCGGTTGCTGTCAACCGCATGACCTCGCTCAGCGTAAGCACTGTCGTCAATCTCGTAACGCAATATTCGACCATTAGCGTCAGCCAAACGATGCCCGACATTCTCAACGCGTCCACCGCGGTGCTGACGCCCTATCCTGCATCGAACGCAACTGTGACGGTATCTTGTATAACCATCGACGCGCAGGGCAATGCCACCGTCGCATGGAGCCAATCGTTACGCGGGTCGGTAAGACCGGTGGGGCAGGTGATCAAACTTCCGGCGGCGCTCGACATTCCCAATACGAGCGTGGTCTTGGGTGAAGTGACCTATGCCTACATGCCCATGATCGATTACATCCACCTCGGTCCATTCAACCTGTCTTCATCCGTGTACATGGTTCCACGCAACTCAAGTACGATTGCGCTCACGTCGTAAGTTTAAGTTTATTTGAGGGCCGCGTCGCACCCGGAGATGTTAGCGGTCATACGGTCCGAAATATCGGAGGGCAGCTCCAGTCGATAGCCCATCGCGCTGACAGATCCGCTTGTCTCGGCGGTTTCCATTTTCTTTACGGGCAATTACTTGGTGAGCCGAACTGTTTGCACCGCGGATTGGAACAGCGCGGTCAGGGCGGCGGAAATATCCTGGCCCACATTCACTTCGAAGTAGAGCCCCGGCGAGGCGCAACTTTCGAGCCGCGGCCCGATCTGCGGTTGAAAGGAAGAGATGCCGGCTCCCAAACCGTTAAAATTAACGTACCAGGCATTGGTGGGAAGCGGGAGGTATTCTGTGTAGAGCACCGCAATCCGGATGCCACGATTCTTGATCGCGGTACACCAGTCGGCATTCGAGTTCATGAGGTATTGTTGGCGGCACCCCCCACCCTTGTAGGCGTTGAGGGTGGGATTCTGACATTCATCCTCGACACCGTCCGTGACGAAGAACAGCACTTCCTGCGGCGTATCCGAGGCACTCTTGGTGCCGTTGCCTGGGGCAGGCATGGTCGAATTGATCTTGGTCATTGCGTTGTCGTAGTTGGTATCCTCGTCGTTGTTATTGTTGCTCGATGTAAGAAAGTTATTCGCGTACACCTCGAAGACATTAATCTTGGCGGCTGCGACTTGGGCTGTGTTGAGGTTCGACGTCAATTTCTGGATGGTGTTGAATCCGACATCGAATGTGTAGATGGCCATGCGATACTGCGCCCGATTGATGTTCGCGGCCTGCTGCGCGGTGGTCATAAGATTTTGCGCCGCTTGGCTCAGCAAATCGATGCGCAGCTTCACCCCCAAATTTCTTGCAAGCGCATAGTTATCCTCGCCCGCGGGATTGCCCAGGTTGTCCGACGCCGGATTGGATTGATGACAGGCGAACGCACAACCACCCTGACTCGCCGTGTGGGACACCATCGTGTCGATGCCTGCCTGCGTTGCCGCGATCGCCATGGACGGCGAGTCGTCCAAGAGCAAGTAGAAGTCGATGTTCGGCGATGATGTACTGGTCGCCTGGGAACTGCCGGCGAGGTGGGTTGTGGGCATGCCTAGTATCTTGGAAAAAGAATTATATGATGACGCGACGTAACTCACCGTGACGTAGCGGGTGTTGCCGCTATCACTCACCGTGACTTTCAGGTTTTGGGGGCTGTAGCTGATGCCCGGAATCGTGCTGGTTTGCGCATTGAACGTGTTTGTCGCAGTGGCTACAGAATTTGCATCGCTTTGGGCCATCATCGTCGGCGTGACGGCCGCGAGCGCGGCGGCATCAGCTATTGCATTGAGCCGGTCTTCGCGGTACGCGGCCGAGGTGTAGTCGATTCCGGCTCCCGCAAGTAAAATGATCGGCAACGCCGAAAGTGCGAAGAGCAATCCGACGTTGCCCTCAGAGGAACGAAGGTAGCGGCGAAGGTCGGCGACGCGCATCCTGCGGTTCCTATTTTGATCATTGGCGGCATACTTGATTACGCTGACGCCGTGAACCTCAGCACCAAGCTCTATAACGCGGCGCGCGGGCGGAGGTTCAATATGTTCTTCAAGGGCCACGCAAGTCTGACGTTGCTTGCGGCCACAGCCCAGTCGGCGCGGGCCTAGCGTGATGAACACAACCGGGTAGAAAGAATCGGCTTTGTCTGGCGTCGGTGATCTATGCCGAAGCTGCGGCGCACGCTTGAGGCTGGCGGCGTCGTCTTCCTCGAGGGCAATGGCGAGGGAGCGGGGGTCAGGCTCAAAAGAAGCCGGTGAGGGGGGATCAGGGGCGCTTTGGGGAATTGCACCTCAAACGATTCCTGTGATCGCCCGATCGTCCGTCGGTGTGAAATACGACCTGTCGGGGAGCCGAGCACTTTAGTTCTGAGTTCTGCGCCGTGCCAGTTTTTGTATTTGACGCGATAAGGAATGAAGTTTACGTTATAACAAATGTATTAACGCATGGAGACCAAGGTGTTAACCCTGAAACTCACCAAAATCGGCAATTCGACGGGTCTCGTCCTGCCTAAAGAGGCTCTTGCAAAATTGCGTGCCGAGCAGGGCGATATCGTATTTCTAACGGAAACCGCGGATGGCCTGCGGATCACGCCTTACGATCCGGATTTTGAGCGTCAGATCAAGCTTGCCCGGCGCGTTGCGAGGAAGCGCCGAAATGTACTGCGCGAGCTTGCTAAGTGAGATCTTGGCGGTGGGTTGGTGAAGCGGTCGTAATAGCTGTGCACGATGAACAACTGGCCGAACATGGCGGGGCGACTGGAGTACGGGATTTGGCATTGCTTCAGTCTGCCTTGGGCCGCCCGAAGAACCTGGTCGCATACGGCTCTCCAGATATTGCCGATCTCGCCGCGGCCTACGCTTACGGCATCACGAAAAATCATCCATTCGTAGACGGAAATAAGCGGACTGCCCTTTTGACTGCCAACTTGTTCTTGCTCGACCATGGGCATGACATTGGCGCCGATGACGCCGACCTCCTCGCTGTCATGCTTCGTGTCTCCGATGGTTCGATGACCGAAAAACAATTCGCCAAGTGTGTTCGTCGCAATATCATTCCAGCATAACGAATCGCTTGCCGATCTACGCCCGCCATACAGCAATATAGATAAACGTTCACGATTCTCTGACGTCTGGAAATCTCTCTGGAAGAGAAACTCAAATGCTAGTCCGCATCGGCCCCTATCGGAAGAATCGCAAACTACAGATCGTGATCCACCGCTACGATACGTGGGGCATGGACTCGACCCTAGCGCACATCATTGTGCCAATGCTGAAGCAACTCAAGAAGACCAAGCATGGCATCCCGAGGAGCATGCTGAGTCCAGAGTATAATCGACTTACTTCTTCCAAAAAGTATTGGAAAGAGTCCAAAAATGGGCCATTGCATAAAAAGGAACGGAAACTCTTCCGAGAGGCCGAAGCGCGATGGGATGACATCCTCGATCGAATGATCTGGTCGTTCGATCAGATCGCCCGGGAAAAGCCCAAGGAGGATCGATATTTCAAACGTATCGGGAAGATAAAATGGAAAGACCTCCCCAATGGAAATAGTGAGTTGATCACAACTGGGTTGAAATACGACAAGAAGGGTCACCACAAGTATCTCGCGCGGGTCCAAGAAGGCATAACCTTGTTCGGTCTCCACTATCAGAACCTGTGGGATTGAAATATCGAAGAAAATAATAGGACACCCTCTTCGAGTATTCTTTATAGAGGGAAAGAGACCGGGATGGCCCTAGGCTCCGGACCCATAAACGGGATTCCCAAAACGAGCGTTTCGTGATTCAAAGTCTCCGAAAGGAGACCAATGATGGATCGAGACTGTTTCTGGCTGAACGACGGACAATTCGCGCGGCTTAAGCCGCATCTTCCCAACGATACACGCGGCAAACCGCGGGTGGACGACCGCCGGGTCATCAGCGGGATCGTTCATGTGCTGAAGTCCGGTTGCCGCTGGATCGACGCCCCTGCCGTCTAAGCACTCCTAGACTTACGGATTGGGTTCGTTTCGAAAATCCGACAATCGATACGAGCTCCGATTGTATGTATTGTAAAATGCACTACACTATGCTATGGCTTATCGGCTTTTAAGGAGACACATGATGGCCAACAGCACGAAGAAAAAGGAGCACCCGTTGTCGATGCGGTTGCCGGAAACCGATATCGCGATGATCGATCGCGCCGCCGATTTACGTGGGCGGTCGCGCACGGATTTCATGCGGGAAGCGGCGGTACGGGCGGCCGAGGAAATCGTCATGGAAAACGCACTCATCCGCATGAGTCCGAAGGGTTTCAGGGCTTTTATGTCAGCGATCGGCGCGCCAGCGTCGGCAATTCCCGAGCTGGTCGATGTGCTCAAGCGCAAGTCTCCTTGGGAGACGGGCCGCAAGAACGGCTGACGGCCGGCCTTGGCACTCTCGCTCCCCGAACCGCTGAGCGCTCGGCACGATGTTTCCCAATTTTCCTGTGGCAAGCCGGCGCTCGACACTTGGCTCAAGACCCGGGGACTTCTGAACCAGGATAAGGGCTTCACGGTCGTCATGGTAGTCCACGAGGACGGTCGCGTGGTGGGATACTACGGGCTGGCCCCCACCGCCGTCATTTCTTCCACAATGCCGCGATCCATCAAGACCGGACAGCCGCCGAACCCCGTTCCTTGCCTTCTGATTGGACAACTAGCAACCGACAAAGGCTGGATTGGCCGGGGGATCGCAAGCGGCCTTCTGCAAAACGCGCTGATAAGGTGCGTCGCCGGCGCCCGGTTGATTGGCGGCCGTGCGCTTGTTGTTAATGCGCTCGACAATGAGGCTGCAGATTTCTGGAAGCGGCGTGGGTTCTTGCCGTCTAAGGACTATCCATTGACCCTCTTCCGATCGATCCCGGACATCATTGCTTCGTTCAAAGCGGCTGGAATAAAAATTTCGTCTTCGTCGTGACGTCCTGCTGCAGTACTCTCAAAATGGCCGGTGTGATCTTCATCGATGGAAACGGCGAGGGGCCCGGCGTGCGTCTAAAGAAGAAAAAATCCTGATCGTTCGGTAGAAGAAACCAATGCGTCTTCATTCGGTCGTCGACTGTATGGAGCATGCCAGATCACCCGGGAGTTCTCCGGCCCGACGCTGACATGGAATGGCCGTTCAGCGCCGTAGAAATAGAGCCGGTCGAATCGAGTGTTCTGGGTCACCCACTGGGCGACCACGAACGAACTGACTCCGGGCACCCGGAAATCCGCGGCAAGACCGAGACGCGAGCAGTAAGGCCGGCCATTGTGATCGAGCTCACATCCGGCGTGCTGGTCTAAGTGTCGCACGGTCCTGGGGTATCGCTTCAAGTGTACCAGCTTGTCCAATGCCGGCGAGGCGAAGGCGTAGGTAAGCTCTACGAGCCCAAACCGATCGACCATAGGGTCGAGCACCCGCAGGCACAGCTCGAGCATGGCTGCGTAGGTCTCGAGTCGTTGCGGCCGATTGTCGATTTGATAGCGACGCCAAGTCTCACCACATTCGATGAGATCCCGATATCGGTAATATTTTCTGCATATGCTGAACTGTCGGCGCAGGCGCAACGCCGCGCGCCAGACTGACGGCGCACCAACTCTGTGGAGGCGCTGCTCGATAAGATCGTTCAACGAACGGCGCCGGTTTGATGAGGGGTTATGAAGCCCGGCCCGCAGGAATTGGGCGGTCACCATCCTGTGAATGATTTATTGCAGCGATCGCCTTACCATGGGCCCCATTATCGGACGCCCCATGAACCGCCCCACCCAGTTGGTGCCCGCCCATGGAAGACATCGTCGGCCTTCTCATTTTGATCGCGATTGTGGCCGGCGTCTTCTGGGCCGGGTTCCGCCTTGGCTACCGCTATCGCGACAACCAATCGCAGGAGCGGCGCAAAAATTATCCCCGCCGCAAATCCGCAGCGGCGGGCGAGGGATGACCATCATCCGAAACCGCTAGGCGCCAGGCCGCGACTGTTCGGGCCGCAACGGATGGGCTATCGTTATCCGGCATCCATGACCGACAAATCGCCCGCGCCGATCTCGGCCGTCATTCCCGACGAGGTCAAGCTCCTCTTCGCCCAGGCCATGCAGCGCCAGAACGGCGGCGATCAGCTTGGCGCGCTCGCGCTCTATACGGAGGCGATCCGGCTCCATCCGACTCTGCCCGACGCCTACAACAACATCGCGGTGCTGCTTAAAAGCATGCAGCGCCTGCCCGCCGCGGTTGCCTGCCTCAAGCGCGCGGTGCTGCACGCGCCGAACGTCGCGGGGCTCTATTCCAATCTCGGCAACATGCTGTGGATGAATCTCGAATTCGAGGAATCGATGGCGGCGTTCAGCCGCGCGCTCGCGCTCGATTCCGAGCGGCCCGAGACCTACCATAATCTCGGCTTGCTGCAGTTCAGCCTGGGCGATTATCGCCAAGCGGTCGAATGCTACGACCGCGCGCTCGTCTTGAAGCCCAACAACCATCTCGTCATGTGGGACCGCGCGCTGGCGCTGCTCGCCGGCGGCGATCTCGCGCGCGGCTTTGCCGCCTATGACGTGCGCTTCGATCTCGACGACCCAACCATGCGCTTCGACCTGAAGCTGAAGGCGGTGCGCTCGATTCCGCTGCCGCTCTGGCAGGGCGAGAGCCTCGCGGGCAAGACGCTTTATGTCTATGCCGAGCAGGGACTCGGCGACACCATGCAATTCGCGCGCTTCCTGCCGCTGGCCGCGCGGCAGGGCGCCCGCGTGGTTTTCGACTGCCAGCCCGAGCTACTCCGCTTGTTGACGGGCCTCGCCGGCATTGCCGAGCTGCGCGCCGCCACGCCCGGGATCGCACCGCCGCCGGCCGATTTCCATCTGCCGCTGATGAGCCTGCCGAGCCGCTTCGGCATCACGCTCGACAACCTGCCGGCCGCGGTGCCGTATCTGTCGCTGCCGCCGGCGGTGACCGGGCCGTCGCTGCCGCGGCCACCCGGCACGCGGCTCGCCATCGGCATCGCCTGGGCCGGCCGGCCCGAACACACCAACGACCGCAACCGCTCGATGCGGCTCGAGGATTTCCTCAATCTGGTGGATCTGCCCGGTGTCGCGCTTTACAGCCTGCAGAAAGGCCCGCGCGCCGGGGACATCGCGGCGCTCGGCGCCGCTGCGCTGCTCACCGATCTCGCGCCCCAGATTCAGGATTTCGTCGATACGGCGCGGCTGATGCTGCAGCTCGATCTCGTCATCTGCATCGATACCTCGCTCGCCCATCTCGCCGGTGCGCTCGGGCGTCGCGCTTTCGTGCTGCTGCCCTTCACGCCGGATTGGCGCTGGCTCGGCCGTCGCGAGGATTCGCCGTGGTATCCGACCATGCGCCTGTTCCGCCAGCCGGCGATCGGCGACTGGCGCGGCGTGATGCGGCGGGTGCGGGAAACGCTTGCCGCCACGATCGCGCGGCCTTGACCGCCGTCGCCCCTAGCGGGCGTCAGTAGTAATGCGCGGGCGCGGCGACGATCCGCACCGCGATCTGCATCGGCGCCCGGTAGTCATGCCAGCCCTGTGCGTCGATCGCGTAATAGGCTTCGTAGCGCGCGCGTACCGCATCCTCGCTCACGACGTCGCGCGACTGATTGTCGAGCACCAGCGATTCGCCGTCGAGGTCGACAATGGTGACGGCGTGGTCGAGCGCCTTCTGCTTGTCGCGCACCACGACGAAGCGAAGCTCGGCAAGCGGCAAGCCGGATTCCGCGAGCGCCAGGTATTTGGCGATGGCGTAGTCCTGGCACTGGCCGCCGCGCGCCAGGAATTCATAGGGCGTCTCCCAATAGCCGAGATCGCCCCAGTTGGTCGTCGCGGCGACGTAACGCACGCCGTTCAATTCGGTGTTGGCGGCCATGACCCGCTCGCGCGGCGGCAGGGCCCGCAGACGCTCGACGAGCGCGCGCCAGCGCAGCGCCGGGCAGGCCGCATCGGCACAGTCGCCTCCGACGGCTCGCACCGCGGCGAAGCGCTCCTCGACCGCGCGCCAGCGCTCCGCCGGGCTTTGGTTCGGCGCGAGGATCGCGTTGTTGGCAAAGTCGCTTTGCGTGGGAAGGGCCGCGGCGCCGGGCAGTCTATGGCTACAGGCGACAAGCGCGAATAGCGACGCGATGACGGCGGCTTGGCGAAAGCGGGGCAATGGAACACCTCGTTCGGCAACCCCGCTATCCCTGGGTCGAACAGTCCGGGGACCGGAGGCTTTGCGTCGCCGGGTCACCCCGGTTTTGCCGTTTCGCGACGTGGTGCCGAGCCTATGTTCGGCGACCGCGTTCCCTCGCCCGCCATTGCATCAGCCGGCGATTAACGAGGCCTGAAGAATAAAAAGCGCGGGTTCCGCAAGATGGTTGACAGCTGTTAGCGCTATGCGATGGCGGCTGCGCAAATCGCGCGCCGGCTCGGCTGGCCATGGCAATTGACGCGCATTAACGCTATAGAAGCGGCGTACGAATAAAAGGGCGGAGCCGAAGTTGCGGGGGCAGCCAGAAATCAAGGTCGGACGACCGCGGCCGCTTTGGCTGCGTCTTCTCTTTACTTGTGCCGTATTGGCGGCGCTGACCGCGCCGGCGTTCGCCCAGACGCCGCCGCCGGTCCTGCCGCAATCGATCGAGCCCGGCCGCTTGCAACAGCAATTCCAGGCGCCCACCAACGCGCCGGCGGTGTCGCCGCCGATCTCGGTGCAGCAGGCGCCGCCGGAGAACGTGCCGCCGCCCGGCGCCGACAAAATCCAGCTCACCCTCGACAACGTCGAAATCCAGGGCTCGACGATCTATAGCCCGGCCGATCTGGCGCCGATGATCTCGCCCTACCTCCATCACCCGATCGCGCTGATCGACCTGTTCCGCCTCGCCGACCAGATCACCACCAAATACCGCGGCGACGGCTACATCCTGTCGCGCGCCATCGTGCCGGCGCAGCATATCGGCCCGGTGGCGCGGATCACGGTCGTCGAGGGCTTCGTCAGCGCGGTGCAGTTCCAGGGCTATGACAGCCCGACGCTGCAGGCCTATGGCCGCCAGATCATGGAATCGAAGCCGCTCCAGGCCAAGGATCTCGAGCGCTATCTCCTGCTGGCCAACGACCTGCCCGGCGTTCAGGCGAGAGCCGTGCTGTCGCCCTCGGCCACGGTGCCGGGCGGCGCGCTGCTGACCGTCGTCACCGAGCAGAAACGGGCCGATGCCTCGCTCGCGGTCGACAATCGCGGCACCAAGTTCATCGGCCCGATCCAGTTCTATGCCGGCGGCGGCGTCAACATCCCGAGCTGGGACAGCCGTCTGGCCGCCCGCTACATCACCACGCCCAGTATCCGTGAGCTGCAATATGGCGAGCTCAGCTACACCCAGCCGCTCGGTTCCGACGGCTTGCGCGCCATCCTCTACGCCAACGAGACCCATTCGCGGCCGGGCTATACGCTGAGCCCGTTCCACGTCTTCAGCGACGGCGACGAGGGCACCTTCACGCTGGCCTATCCCGTATTGCGCTCGCGCGACCACAATCTCGAGCTGCGCGGCAGCTTCGACGTCAAGGATTCGGTGACCGTCGTCAGCAGTGCCTCGGGCATCGCGCCGTCCTCGAACGACCATCTGCGCGTCTTCCGGGCGGGGGTCTCGCACGACATCGCGGATAGCTGGGACGGCGTCAATTTGGCGACGGCGCAGCTCAGCCACGGCGTCAATATCCTCGGCGCCTCGGCCAACGACAACCGGGCGACACCGTCGCGGCCGGGCGCGCAAAGCGATTTCACCGCCTGGAAGGGCGAGATCTCGCGCCAGCAGGATTTGCATATCGTCTTTCCGGGCCTCGGTTTCCTCGTCGCCGCCGAGGGCCAGAAATCGGAGAGCGGCTATCTCCCCGCCTCGGAGCAGTTCGGCCTCGGCGGCGCGCAATACGGCCGCGCCTACGATCCCTCGGACGTCACCGGCGACAACGGCTGGGCGGGGAAGGGCGAGCTGCAATACAACCCGCCGATCCCGGGCTTTATTGCCCAATGGCTCAATACCTACCAATTCTACGGCTTCTACGAGCGCGGCCGCGCCACCCGCAATCTGAGCTCGGTCGGCAAGGGCTCGCTGTCGGATGCCGGCGCCGGAATTCGCTTTGCGCTATTGGGCCGCCTGGTCAGCGACGTCGAGGTGGCCAAGCCGCTGACCCGCGACGAGACCATCAATTACAGCCAGCCGCACGCCCGGCCCTGGCGGCTGTTTTTCTCGGTCTCCACCCAGTTTTAATGCTGGCTTCCGACCGGCTTTAAGGCCAATTGCGCGCGTCGCGGGTAATCCCGCAGTCAAAGCCCCGCCCTAATTTTGCCCTATTCGGCCAAAGCGTCTTTTTTACCCGATTTTTTTCGGTCGTGGCCCGCGATGCTCAAGATTTACTTGAGTATATTTCCGGACTTACATGATGACTACTGTGTCATTCGCCGGCAATAATCCACAGCCGCTTCGCTGTATTCGGCGAATGTTGGGTTAAAGACGCTTTTGTCACTGTATTTCGTAAAAGAGTTGGGGTCTATTTGTCGCAGGGGATCAGGGCCGGCTTAAGGCCCGATCGATATTGGGTGCTGGTTACGTGGTGGTGGGGGTTTCCCTTTGAAGGCTAGCGAACCGCGTCGCTCCTTGACCTTGCGTCAACGGATGATGGCCGGCACGGCGATGCCGGCGTTGCTCGTTGCCGCCGCGTCGGGCGCCCATGCGCAATCGCTGCCGGCGGGCGGGCAGGTGGTCGCGGGCGCGGCGACGATCTCGCAGCTCGGGCCGAACAAGCTCTCGATCGTCCAGACCACCGACCGCGCCGCGATCAACTGGACCAACTTCTCGATCGGCGCCGGCAATTCGGTCAACATCCAGCAGCCGGGATCGACTTCGGTCGAGCTCGAGCGGGTCACCACCACCAACGTCTCGCAGATCTTCGGCCAGCTCAGCTCGAACGGCCGGGTCATCATCACCAACCCGAACGGAATTTATTTCGGCGCCAATTCGCAGGTCGACGTCGCCGGCCTCGTCGCCTCGACGGCGACGGCGACGCCGGCCAATGTCGCGAGCTTCGTCGCCGGCGGCAGCCTCAACCTCGGCCAGGCGGGCAACGCCACGGCCTCGATCGTCAACCAGGGCACGGTCACCGTCTCGGGTGCGGGCCTCGCCGCGTTCGTGGCACCCGGCGTGCGCAACGACGGCATCATCCAGGCGCGGCTCGGCACGGTGCAGCTCGCCTCCGGCACCACCGCGACGCTCGATTTCCGCGGCGACGGGCTGATCAGCCTCGCGGTCACCGGCCAGACCCTGGCCCAGGCTTTCGGCCCCGACGGCCGGCCGCTCAAGGCGGCGGTCGCCAACACCGGCACGCTCAGCGCCGATGGCGGCACGGTTCTCCTCACCGCCAATGTGGCATCGGGCGTGGTCGATCAGGCGATCAACGTCAAGGGCGTCGTGGCGGCCACCGCCGTCAGCCAGCAGGGCGGCGAGATCGTGCTCGACGGCGGCGACAACGGCGCGGTGCGCGTCGCCGGATCGCTCGATGCCTCGGGCACCGGCACGGGCCAGACCGGCGGCACCGTCCAGGTGCTGGGCCAGAACGTCAATTTGACGAAGCACGCCACGATCGATGTCGCCGGCGATGTGGGCGGCGGCACGGCGCTCATCGGCGGCAATTTCCACGGCGCGGCCGGCACGCGTACCGCCGCCACGACCAAAATCGCCAAGGGCGCGATCGTCAACGCCAACGCGATTACCACCGGCAATGGCGGCCAGGTCGCGGTGTGGTCGGACCGGCACACGATTTTCGCCGGCACGATCACCGCCCAGGGCGGCGCGCAATCCGGCAATGGCGGCCGCGTCGAGACCTCGGGCGCCAGCCTCACGGTCGGCGATGGCGCCACGGTCAATACCAGCGCGGCGCGCGGCGCGAGCGGGTTGTGGCTGCTCGATCCGAACAACATCACCATCGCCGCCTCGGGCGGCGACATCACGCCGACGACGATCACCGCTGCGCTGAGCACCGGCAACGTCGAGATCGATACCGTCGACGATCCGGGTGCCTCGGGCACCGCCGGCACGATATTCGTCAACAGCGCCGTGCTCTACAACAGCAGTCACGATCTGAGCCTGCTGGCGCAGGGCGATATCGACGCTAATGCCAGCATCCAGAACAGCGGCGCCGGCAATCTCAATCTCGTCGCCGGCTGGGACGGCGTGACCGGACTCTCGGGCGGCGGCGCCGGCGCCTATACCGGCACGGTCACCATCGGCACCATCACCGGCACCCCAGCCTCCTACGGCAACACCATCGCCGGCTCGGCCGGCTCGCTCTTCGTCAACAGCGCGACCGGCACGACGGGCGTCGCGGTCGGCAGCGCCGGCGGCACCACCACCGTTCTCGGCAACAACATCGCGCTCGCCGCCTCGACGGTCGGCGGCCAACAGGGCGGCTTCGCCCAGATCGGCTTTGCCATCGGCTCGTTCGCGCCGCTCGGCGGCAACAGCGCCACCGGCGCCATCGTCGTCGACGCCAAGGGCAACGTCACCCTCACGGGCGGCGGCAGCGGCTCGGTCGATGGCAATTACGCGAACTACGCTCAGATCGGCCATGGCGGTTTCCGCGCCGCGCCGTCCGGCCAGCTGTCGGGGTCGATCACCGTCAATACCGGTGGCTCGGTCCAAGTCACCGGCGGCGGCGTGGACAACGGCAATGATTACGGCTCGAACTACGCCCAGATCGGCCACGGCGGCTGGGGCGCGTTCGAGCTATCCAATTACAGCAATGTGACGCTCGGCGTTTCGGGCGACGCGATATCGGTGATCGCCGGCGGTGCGGTGTCGCTGGCCGCCAATAGCGCCTATGCCCAGATCGGCGATGGCGGTCCGCTGCTGACGGCGCAGTCCGTGTTTTATCAAAGTCCGAACGTCTCCGGCACGCTCGCCGTCAACGCCGACATCACCGTTCAGGGCAGTTCGGTCAGTCTCGCCGCCGGCAATCACTATTACGGCTCGAGCGAGATGTACGCCCAGATCGGCGATGGCGGGCTGGGCATCAACGGCGGCGCCACCGCCACGAACATCGCCGGCAATATCAGCGTTACGGCCACCAACGGCTCGGTCTCGCTCACCGGCGGTCAGGGGTACAACGATTACGCGCAGATTGGCCATGGCGGCGCCGAAGCTTTCTTCGAGGGACGCTCGCCCACCATCACGTTGAGCGGCGGCATCACGGTTTCCGCGGCAGGCACTGGCGGCAACGTCGTGGTCTCGGGCAGCAGCAACACCGCCTTCTCCGACGACTATGCCCAGATCGGTCATGGCGGCGGCAGCGAGGGTTATGAGGCAGGTGGGAGCGGCACGGGCCTCGTTTTCTCGAATACCGGCGCGATCAGCGTCGTTTCGCATGCCGGCGCCGTCATCCTGACGGGCGGCGGCGGCAGCAGCCAGAACGGCGATTACGCCCAGATCGGCCACGGCGGTCTCGGCGCATTCTATCAGGCGGGCTGGAACGGCAGCGACACCACACTTGAAAACAGCGGCGCGATTACCGTCGGCGCCGCGACGGGCATTAGCCTCGCCGGCGGCACCGGCGGCGGCAGCTACGCCCAGATTGGTAACGGCGGCGCGGGTGCCGGCGGTGGCGGCATGTCGCCGACGACCAATTGGGGCAATTTCGGCGGCATCACGCTGACCGCGGCGACCCTCACGCTCGCCAGCGGCGACAGCAATGGCGACGGCGCCATGGTCGGCGAGGGCGGCCTTAACGTTTCGGGCAATTTCCCGTTCCGCGTTTCCGGCATGGCGGTCGGCACCGCCTCGGGCACGGTCGGCGTCACCCTGACCGGCGCGCTGGGCGCTTCCGGCGCCAATAATTATCTCGGCAATTTCACCGGCACCGCCAACAGCGCCAGCGGCACGGTCGGCGTCACCGCGGCGTCGATCTCGACCTCGTCGGGCATCAATCTCGGCGGCGCCACCACCTTCGACACCCACGCGGACAATGGCACGCAGAGTTTCGGCGGCAGCCTCAATGCCGGGTCCAAAACCATCAGCATCAACGCGGGCGGCGGCAATGTCACGCTGGCGGGTGTCACCGCCAATAGCCTGTCGATTTCGGACGGCACGCTGACCCTCGATTCAGGGACCTACGACATCGGCGCCAGCACCGGTGTCTATTCGTTCGGCGCGGTCAATCTCGACGGCACGATCACGCTGGGCCAATCGACCGGGTTCGGCGCCGTGGACCTGACCGGCAACAGCAGCCTCGCGGTCACAGGCGGCAGCGAGAACCTGTTCTTCAACGCCGGCCTGCAATCGCCGACCACGGCCTATAGCCTAGCGATCACCAATGGCGGCACGGCGTATTTCGAGGATCCGACCGGCTCGGTCAGCAAGCTCGCCGCCCTGTCGGTTTCCGGCACTGCGTTCTTCGAAGGCGCGCAGGGCAACGCCAACGCGGTCTCCACCACGGGCGGTCAGAGCTACGGCGTCGTTACTCTGGACAGCCAATTCTATTCCGGCATGACGCTGACGCTCGACAGCTCGGCGAACAATGGCGCGCTCGTGCTCGGCCCGGTCAGCGGCACCAGCGCGGGCAACGGCACGCTCGCCACCACTTCGGGCTCGGGCAACGTCACCTTCAACGGCATCAACCTCGCGGCGCTGTCGGTCACCACCACCGGCACCGAGATCCTCAATTCCGGCACCTATGCCATCGGCAGCGGCAGCACGCCTTACACATTCGGCAAGGCGAGCCTGTCCGGCACCGAGGTATTCGAGCAATCGACCACCTTCGGCGCCATCACGCTGACCGGCAGCACGACACTCCAGGCGCCGAACGCCGGCGACAGCCTGACCTTCAACGGCGCCATTTCCAGCGGCAGCACCCTCAGTTTCGAGGCGGACGCTGCCGCCAACATCACCGTCGGCGGCACCGTCAACGCCTCGAGCGGCGCGCTGTCCGTCACGCTGGTTTCGAACACGGCGGGTTCGGGCGGCTATATCGACATCGCCGCGCCGATCACGACCAACGGCGGCACCCTGACCCTCGGCGGCGGTGCCAATGCCGCGACCGGCGCGACCGGCCAGTTTGCCGGCGTCGTCGTCAGCGGCGCGCTCACCACCGGCGGCGGCGCGATCACGATCAACGGCGACGGCTACACCGGCGGTGGCTCGGCCAACAACGAATACGGCGTCGATATCGCCCAGGCGATCAACGCCGGCGGCGGTGCCATCTCGATCACCGGCTCCGGCGGCAATTCGACCGGTAACAGCGATGACGGCGTCATAATAAGCACCGGCGGCGCGGTCTCGACGTCCGGCAGCGGCGGCATCACCGTAGTCGGTGTCGGCGGCGGCACCGGCGTGAGCGGCGCCGATCGCGGCGTGTCGATCGGCGGCAATGGCATTCAGGCCTCCGGCTCCGGCGCGATCAGCATCAGCGGCACCGGCGGCGACGCGAGCGGCAATGGCACCGGCAACGACTATGGCGTCATTTCGGCGGGCACGGGCACGGTGTCCGGCAGCGGTGGCCTGATCTCGATCAGCGGCACCGGCGGCAATTCGAGCGGCCCCGGCAATTACGGCATCTTCCAGCAGGCCGCGATCACCAATACCGGCACCGGCGGCATCACGCTTAACGGCACCGGCGGCGGCACCGGCACTAACGAGAAGGGCTATCGCACCACCGCGAACGTCACCTCGTCGGGCTCCGGCAATATCGCGCTCACCGGCACGGCCAGCGCCGGCGCGACGGGCATTGGCAATGACGCCATCAATCTCGGCGGCGGCACCATCTCCACCGGGGGCGCCGGCACCATCACCGTCGCCAGCGCGGTGAGGATGGCCGGGAACGAAACCCTGACGACGTCGAACGGCCTGGTCAGCTTCGCGAGCACGGTGGACGACGGGTCCACGGGCGGGAACACAAATGGCCTGACGGTAGCCGCGGGCGCCGGCGGAGTGACCTTCGGCGGCGCTATCGGCGGGGCGACAGAACTCGCGAGCCTCGATACCACCGGGACGAGCGGCACCATCACGCTCGACGGCAATGTGACGACCGGCGGCAACCAGACCTATGGCGGCGCGGTGACGCTCGGCGGCAACGTATTGCTCGAAGCGACGACCAGCACCGGAACCATCACTTTCGGCGGTGCCACCTCTTACAACAACGCCGACAATCTCGCCGTGCTGTCGGGCGGCGCGATCGACGTCAACGGCTCGATCCAGAACGCCGGCAGCGGCGCGATCAGCCTGGTCGCCGGCTGGGACGGCACGGCGCCGACCAGCGCCGGCAACGTCTCGAACCTCATCAGCGGCCACGATTACGGCCACGGCTCGATCGGCGACGTCGCGATCGGCAACGGCGTCCAGACCACGACGGTCGCGGTCGGCAGCGCGGGCGGCGCCACCACCGTCGCCGGCGCCAACATCACGCTCGCCAGCGGCACCGGCGCGGCCCAGATCGGCTACAACGTGCCGGCCGACCAGTCCGGCACCGCCAGCGGCAGCATCGGCGTCCACGCCACCGGCGCGCTGGCGCTCGATAGTGGCAGCGCCTTCACCCAGATCGGCCATGGCGGCGCCGGCGCTGCGGATTCGGGCAGCGACAATCTACAGCTCGCGGGCAACATCACCGTCGACGCCGGGTCGGTGACGCTGACGGGCGGCTCAGGCAGCCTAGCTTACGCCCAGATCGGCCACGGCGGCGACGGCGCCTTCGCCGGCAGCTCGGGCAATTTGTCGGTGACCGGCAATATCGTCGTCGACTCGACCAGCGACATCACGCTCCAGGGTGGCGCCCACCTTGATGCCTATGCCCAGATCGGTCACGGCGGCGGTACCTTCGCGCTGCTTGCCACCCCGGCGTCGTTCACGCTCGGCGGCAATATCACGGTGTCGTCGGGCGGCACTGTCACCGTTACGACTGGCGGCAATAACACGGTGGCGCAAATCGGCCACGGCGGCGCCGGCGCGTTCAACGGCATGGCGTTCGACACCATCGGCGGCGACATCAGCATCGACGCCGACACGCTGACGGTGGTCGGCAACACCTTCGGCCATGAGTCACAGACCGCGGTCATCGGCTTCGTCGGCGGCTCCGGCTCAGGCTCATTTTTCGAATCGGTGAACGGCGCCATCGACATCCGCGTCACCAACACCTTCTCAACGACGAACGGCGTCACCTTCGGTACCGACGGTCCCGGCGGCACCCTGCCGATCTACGTCCAGGCCAAGGCGCTGTCGGGCATCGGCCCGAACGCCCTCGCCCAAGACACCGGCCTGGGCGAGGTGGTGGTCGCGCTCACCGACACGGGCACGCTGAACGTCGGCGCGATTTCGAGCGTCGGCGACAACCCGTTCGCGTTGCTGACCAAGGGCACGCTCAACGTCACCGGCGCGATCTCCAACGGCGGCGACATCGTGCTGGTCTCGGGCTGGGACGGCGCCACCGGCGTGCCGCCGACCCCGGGCGCCTCGGCCTTCAACCTCACGGCGCTGGAAAGCGGCGCCGCCGGCACGGCCTACGGCTCCGGCGGCGCGGCCATCACGCTCGGCACCGGCGCCAGCCTTAACAGCAGCGGCGGCAACTTGGTGTTCGCGGGCCCGGTTTCGCTCGCGGCCGACGTCACGGCCGACACCGGCGGCACCGCGACCTTCGACGAGACGGTCGACGGCGCGCACAACCTGACGGTCTCGGGCAACGCCAGCTTCGGCGGCGCGGTCGGCGGCGGCACACCGCTCAAGACGCTCGACGTCGAAGGCGGCACCACGCTCGCCGGCGGCGCGGTCAGCACCTCCAACACCCAGATCTACAACGGCACCGTCACGCTCGGCGCCGACACCACGCTGGCCGACACCAGCGGCAGCAGCCTCGCCATCCAGTTCGGCGGCGCGGTGACCGACGGTGGCAACGACCACGCCCTCGACGTCACTCAGGGTACCAGCGTATTCGGCGGCAACGTCACGGTCGGCTTGCTGTCGGTGCAGGCGGCGACCGTCGCCGGCGGCGGCACCATCACGACCAGCGGCGGCCAGACCTATGGCGGCGCGGTCACGCTCGCGGTCAACACCAAGCTGGTCGCCAACAACAACAGCGACGTCACGTTCGACGGCACGATCGACAGCGCAAGCGGCAACCATGCGCTGAGCATCAGCAACGGCGGCGGCACCACGACCTTCTCGGGCAACGTCGGCGTCGGCGGCGCCGGCACCAGCACGGCGCTGTCGCACCTGGCGGCCGGCCAGGCGGTTTTTGACGGCAGCAGCACGATCCAGACCACCGACGGCCAGTCCTACGGCGGAACCGGGCCCGACCGGTTTATCACGCTCGGCGCCGACACTACGCTGACCGATGTCGGCACCGGCGCGGGCAACGAGATCCTCTTCGGCTTCAACGTCGGTGGCGGCTTCAACCTCACCGTCAACGAGCAGGGGAAGGTTCTGTTCGGCGCCGGCGTCGGCAATAACAGCTCTGCGGCCCTTGCCAGCCTGACGATCAACGGCAGCAGCGGCGGCAGCATTCAGTTCAACGGACTCGGCGCCACGACCACGGCCGGCCAATCCTACGGCAGCCCGGTCCTGCTG